>ENA-OBIO01000085-OBIO01000085.1-metagenomes-genome-assembly--contig:-NODE-85-length-60468-cov-37.5377_pt1 | contig 60468 bp, 47 predicted proteins | sample MGYA00153383_OBIO01 | MGnify analysis MGYA00153383 | reverse complement strand
AATTTAGGATGATTACATTTACGTCCTAGAGCTTAACTACACAGAGGCTTTGACTATTTTCGGAGATGTCTATTGGTAATGCGCCTGCTTTCAGCTTGGCTGTTGGTGGAGCTGACTTAGAAGTAGCCAAAGCTCATCAAGCATGGCGATATGGAATTCGGATGAACATTGAGAAGGAAAAGCAGCTAGTTGAGTGGCTGGAAAAAATCTACAACTGGATTAAAGAGGAAATATAGCGATGATTCCGTCAGATATTCGTCTTTATACTTGGGTTGACGCAGAAGAAGTCCTATTGCGAATGCAACAGTGGCCAGAATGGCTGGTATGGGCAAGAGCTTACTGGGACGAGCTAACTATGGGAATTCGTCCCGGCACTCAAGTACAAGCAAAGGATTGGTTGCACGAGGTCTATGATCCTCGGTTCCGAATTAATTCAGAGCAAGAGATGGTAGAGGGTTTGATTGTTTTAGAAAGTCTCCCCAACAATGAACGTACTCTCCCAGTTTTTTTTGAGGAGACAGAAGAAGAACCATCTACTCCTAGACTAACCCCCAGTTTGTCCAGACCAGCAGTGATTTGGCACCCTAGCGAAGATATTGAATATCCAGACATTTTACCATCTGATTTACCGCCAGTAGTAGCTTTCCATTCGTTTAAAGGTGGCGTTGGACGTACAACCCACGCTCTTGCCTTGGCACAGGCTCTAACTTCTAAAAACCAGAAAGTTCTGCTTGTAGATGGGGATATGGAAGCACCTGGAATCAGTTGGGTTTTTGAGCGGAGGTTGCCTAATTCACCTGTATCTTTTGCCGATCTTCTTGCTCTTGCTCATGGCGATTCATCTCCTGAAGCGGGCGATGCGATTCAATTAGTGGCAGACAGACTTTTGAGTTCTCTGACTGATGGTATTTTTGTCTTACCTTCATTCCGTTCAAATGAAAAATTTTCTTCTCTAGAAATTCGACCAGAGCATCTAATTGTAGGTGCAAAAAACCCTTTTATTCTGACCAATATTCTAGCAAATATTGGGAAAACTTTAGGTGTAGATATTGTGATAGTAGACCTACGGGCTGGAATTTCCGAACTTGCCGCAGGTTTGATCTTAGATCCGCGAGTCTACCGGATCTTTGTTACTACCTTGAGCGGACAGTCTATTTCAGGAACAATTCGACTTCTAGAACTGCTTGGAGAAAAATCACCTTCGACCCGCGATACTGACCCATTACCCACACTGATTATTACCCAGGTTCCTGAACATGAACAAGGCAGCGATCTAGTATTGGAAGCAGACAATAAACTGCTTGAAGCTTCGAGAAAAATTATAGGAGAAGACCGCGAACTTCTAAGAGTAATTACACCATTCGCTGATAGTTTGCTAGTTTTGCCTCCGGCGTGGGAAGATGTCATCAATCGCCTTCAGCGAGCGGGAATTGTCGATGCTGTACGTCCCTTAGTGGAGTGGTTGCCCGGTCAGCAAGGACAACAGATTGCAACAAGCCTTACGAACTTAAAGTCTCAAAGAGAACTACTCCAAGAAAGAGCTAAACAATCGGTGTATGCAGAGAATGCAGAAGTCAAGGAGTTTTTAGCTACCAATCCCTTGCGGAAATTGGCTTCGGATAATCGGCATCGCCTCCCCATTGTGGTTATAGTTGGGGCGAAAGGTTCAGGAAAGACTTATACTTTTCTTCAGATTGTCAATCGAGAAGATTGGAAAATCTTTGTACGAGATGCGGGTGCCGGAAAATTTGAAGCTAATGCTGTTATTTGCCCGCTTTTGGAGTCAAATAACCTTCAGGCATCTGCTCAAGATAGAGTTCAACAAGTGCGAATGCAAGCAGCACAGATACTGGGTTTTGCGATACCGAAAAAGAGCGGAGTTATCCGTGATTATATCAGAGATGGTTGTCAGCTCAATTTGCACGAAGGGCAGTGGCGCGATCGTTGGCTAGATGTAATAGCTTTGGGTATTGGTTTCCCACCTCAAAACAAAGATTCCAAAACAGAAACCTCTAAAGTAGAAGGTGCAGGTAGAACACTAACTGAACATCTGGTAGCAACCAAAAAACAACTGATTGTTGTCATTGACGGCTTAGAAGACCTTTTCCAAAACTTTGCAATGGAGGAAAGTCAACAAATAGCTCTGAGAGCTTTACTTCAGGATGTACCAGAGTGGCTGGGACAACAACCCGGTCTGCCATTAGGTATTATCATTTTTGTGCGGCGCGATATGGTGCTTGCGACTGTGCGCCAAAATGCTGCTCAAATGATGGCTAGATATGAACCTTATGCCTTAAAGTGGGATCGGGAAGAAGCTCTCAGACTGGTTGCTTGGGTAGCTAATTTAGCGAAAATACTTCCCAGCATTAACATTACAAAACTTCAGGATATGAGTGAAGTCGAGCTTACTGAAGCTTTAATACCTTTATGGGGTAAAAGACTGGGAAGTGAGCGCTCTAAAGAAGCAGGTTCTGCGAGATTTACGCTGGCAGCGCTGTCAGATTTCCGAGGACAAATTCAAGCAAGAGACTTAGTACGTCTCCTACATTTAGCTGCCAAAGAGTCTGTCAATGATACCCGTTGGCAAGACAGAATACTTGTCCCGACTGCCATTAAGGGGGCATTGCCTGAATGCAGCCGCGAGAAAATACAAGAAATAGAAAATGAAAACACTAGCTTGAAAAATGTATTTGCTAAGTTGCGTGACTTACCAGAAGCAAACCGGAAAATCCCGTTCATACGGGATACAATCCAATTATCACTGGAAGAAATGAAAATTTTGGAAGATAATGGCGTAGTTATTCGTGAAAAGGATGAGTATTATATGCCAGAGATTTTCCGTTTGGGATTGAAATTTTTGCTAACGGCTGCTGGGTGTCCGAGAGTTATAGCTCTGGCACGCCGTCCCGGACAGGGAGGTTGAAATTAGTAAGTTGCTCAGTTTCAATCCTCATGTCCTAGCAGTTTATCTTGCAGGTGTTTGGGGCGATCGCACTTTTTGCTGTTTTTCCTGCCAAAACTCCGCAAAGTCGCAGACTTCTGCAATTCATCAGCGTTTATCTGCGTGCATCTGCGGTTAAAAATCCCCCTGAATTCCCTGACAACAAGCTTAATGTCCCAATAGCTTATCCCGCAAATGCTTGATGCGATCGCGCAATTTACCCGCCTCCTCAAACTCCAGCTTCTTCGCCGCCGCCTTCATCTGCCCTTCCAACTGCCCGATTAACTGAGGAATCTCATCCAAAGATAACTCATTCACCTGTTCGTAAACCTCCTCCAACTGCTGAGAATTCAGCTTGCGCGACACGTCCAAAAATGCCAAAATCGCATTGGTAGATCGCTTTTTGGCGATCGGCTGTGGCGTAATCCCGTGCATCTTATTGTACGCTAGCTGGATGCCGCGACGGCGATCGGTTTCGTCGATCGCCTTAACCATACTATCCGTCAACTTATCCGCATACAAAATCGCCTGTCCCCGGATGTGGCGCGCCGCCCGCCCAATCGTTTGAATCAACGAACGTGCCGATCGCAAAAACCCCTCTTTATCCGCATCCAAAATTACAACCAGAGACACCTCCGGCAAATCCAAACCTTCCCGCAACAAGTTCACCCCAATCAATACATCAAACTTGCCATCCTGCAAATCTTGGATAATTTCGATGCGTTGAATCGACTGAATTTCCGAGTGCAAATAGCGAACTCGAATCGCCCTTTCCTGCAAATATTCGGTTAAATCCTCCGCCATCCGCTTCGTTAAAGTCGTCACCAAAACCCGCTCATTCAGACTGACTCTCTGATTGATTTCCCCTAACAAATCGTCAATTTGTCCTTCCGTCGGGCGCACAAAAATCGTCGGATCGACTACTGCCGTCGGTCTGATTACCTGTTCGGCAACTCTGCCTTCCGAAATCTCCATTTCCCAATCCCCAGGCGTAGCAGACACAAAAATACACTGATTCTCTTTTGCCCAGAATTCCTCTGCTTTTAAAGGGCGATTATCGGCCGCGCTGGGTAATCGGAAACCGTGTTCGATCAAGACTTTTTTACGCGCTTGATCGCCGTTGTACATCCCGCGAATTTGCGGCACGGTAACGTGGGATTCATCTATGACCAACATCCAATCTTTCGGAAAATAATCAATCAAACATTCGGGCGGTTCTCCGGCATTTCTGCCTGCTAAATGCCGCGAGTAGTTTTCAACTCCGTTGCAGTAGCCGACTTCTCGCAGCATTTCCAAATCATAGCGGGTGCGCTGTTCTATCCGCTGAGCTTCTAATAGTTTCCCGTTTTTTTCAAATTCTACCAGTTGGTCTTCTAATTCGAGTTCGATTCCTTGACAAGCAGCCTCTAATTTATCATCGGCGGTAACAAAGTGGCGCGCTGGATAAATATTTAAAGCCGTTGTACTGGCGATGATTTTACCAGTTACGGGGTCAACATAGCGAATGGCATCGATTTCGTCGCCGAAGAATTCGACGCGAATTATTCGATCTTCGTAGGCGGGGCCGATTTCCACAACATCGCCTTTGACTCGAAATTTGCCTCTGCCTAAATCTATGTCATTGCGGCTGTATTGAATGTTAACTAAATCTCGCAGAACTTGCCGCTGGTTGACTTCCATTCCTACTTGCAAAGAGATGGCAGCTTTCAGGTATTCGGCGGGCATTCCCAAACCGTAGATGCAGCTAATTGAGGCTACGACAATTACGTCGCGGCGTTCAAATAGCGATCGCGTGGCTGAGTGACGCAACATATCGATCTCGTCGTTAATTGCTGCCGTTTTTTCAATGAAAGTATCGCTGACTGCGATGTATGCTTCAGGTTGATAATAGTCGTAATAACTGACAAAGTATTCGACTGCATTGTTTGGGAAAAAATTTCGCAGTTCGTTGCACAGTTGAGCTGCCAGGGTTTTGTTATGTGCTAAGACTAAGGTGGGTCGGCCGATTTTTTCAATCACCGAGGCAATGGAAAAGGTTTTGCCGGTGCCTGTGGCGCCGAGTAAGGTTTGAAATCGATCGCCTGCTTCGATACCTTTGACGAGTTGCTCGATCGCTAGCGGTTGGTCGCCCGTGGGCTGGAAGGGCGCTTGCAATTGAAAAGATGCTGCCGCAGTTACCATAGGAAAATGTAGCTATTACCGATAAATCTTAACAAAAATGCAGGGATTCTGCAATTTCGTTCAGAAAATAGTTAGACTTTGTAATATTATTTTAATTATCGGCCGAAATAGAAAGCAAAAAGCCCAGAAAATACAGTTGTCCGAACCCAGCAATCAACAGCAATAAGCGAGGAAAAGAATTATGAGTCTCACTCCCAAAGGTAAAGGCAATGCGATCGCCCGTCGTGGCAAAGCAACTTCCAAAAGCGAACAGACACCAGCCACGGATGCCAAAGCAACAGGAATTCAACTTTATCAGCCGCAACACCTGCATGACAACCGCCCCGTCGGCCCAGACGATTTTACGATCAGCGAGACCGTCTCGATGTCGGGGAATCGTCCGATCGGCACTAGCACCCTGCACATCAGCGAAACCTACGGCATTGTAGGCAATCGCCCGGTGGAATCTAGCGACTTGGAAGTGGTGGGGACAGTGGGGAGACGCCCGATCGGTGCCAGCGTCATGCAAGTCAGCGAAATGTTCAGTATGTCCGGTGCCCGCCCTATTGGCGTCAGCCTTCTGCACATTGATGAAGTTTACTCGACAATGGGTGGCAATCGTCCAATTGCCTCAAATGAAATTGATGATAGCTCGAGCTTAATGGGATTCTTAGATTAAGTTGACTGTTCACTGCTGACTGTTCACTGTTATCAGTAGTTATTAGTTAAGCTGTTCTGCATTTAAACTGCACAGTCAAAATTTGATAAAGTTCTTGTGGGGTGGGCCGTATAGCCCGCACGAAAAATGCAATTTAGATGTCGAACAGCTTATGATAGCAGTTCTAAAGTCAGTGAAGTACGCCACTATCAATTACCAATTACTAATTACCAGACGTACCTCATTAAACCAAGAAGTGCTATGGTTATTGCTTATTAGGATCGCGAATTAAATAATTTACACATATTTGTGGGATGGGCGTCCCGCCCGTTCTTTCTGGACGGGCGGGACGCCCATCCCACAAGAACAATAAAAATTGTAAGTTATTTAATTCTCATTCCTTAGTAGCAGATAACAAATAAGCCATAACAACAGTCAACAGTCAACAGTTAACAGTTAACAGTCAACAGTCAACTAACTAACTTCTCGGTTTCTGATATTTACTCAACAAAGCAGCAAATCGCTTGTAATCCAAAGGCTTCCTCAAATACTCCGCCGCTCCCAATTCTAAACCCTGATTTTTGTCATCCAAAAAAGTCAACATAATCACTGGAATATCAGCCAAATCCGGATCGGATTTCAACACCGACAGCACCGCCCAGCCGTCCATACTTGGCATCATCACGTCCAGAGTAATCGCATCCGGTAGCAACTCCTTCGCCAACTGAAGCCCCGCTTCACCACTAGCCGACGATCGCACCCGAAATCCCTGTTTCGATAAGCAGCGTGCGATTAAATCTCGCGCGTCTGGATCGTCGTCAATTACCAGCACAGTAGCAGCATCGGGCAACTCTAGCGGTTGCGATCGCGCTTCTAATTTCGATGCTATTGGCGCTGGAATAACCTCTAACTCCGACGGAAACTCAGGCTGTATTTCTTCTTCGATTCCTCGATCGCCCTTCCCTTCTTTCTCGCTTTTAACCGCAATCGGCAACCGGATTGTAAAAGTAGAACCGCGATCGAACTCGCTCTCCACCGCAATGTCCCCGCCCATCATCTGGCAAAACTTCCGGCTGATTGTTAGCCCCAAACCCGTACCCCCGTACCTGCGGGTAGTAGACTCGTCCGCTTGAGCGAAAGCTCCGAACAACCTTGAAACCTGATCGTCAGTCATACCGATGCCGGTATCGGTGACTTGAAACACGATCGCAGGCTGTTGATATCCAGAGAGAGTTACCGATATCTCCTCGGAATTGTCGGGCAAAACTTCCCCTTCTTCCTTCCAAACATTAATCGTAATGTTTCCTTGATCGGTAAACTTAGCAGCATTGCTCGCCAAATTTAACAACGCTTGTCGCAGCTTCGACGAATCAGAATATATCGTGCCAATATTTCGATCGCAATTAACGCTCAAACTGTTGCCATTTTTCCCTACCTGCGGTTGAACAGTAGTCACAACCTGCTCGACCAAACTCAACACCTCAAAAGTCTCCAAGAAAAGAGTCATCTTTCCTGCTTCAATTTTAGAAATATCCAGGATGTCACTAATAATATTCAGCAACTGCTTGCCTGCCATATTAATGCTTGCCAAATCCATCACAAACTCTTCTTCGCCCAGTTCGACTGCCTCTTCTTGTAGCAGCTCACTGTAGCCGATAATCGCATTCAGGGGCGTCCGCAACTCGTGAGTCATATTTGCCAAAAAAGTGCTTTTCGCCCGGTTAGCATCTTCCGCAGCGTTTTTCGCGACTTCCAATTCGCGCGATCGTTCCTCTAACTGCCGCTGTCGCACTTCCAAACCCTTGAGTAAACTACTAATTTGCTGAGCCATCGTATTCAGAGTAGAAGATAGTACCCCGATCGCGTCATTAGACACCACAGGCGATCGAGCCATCAAATCACCACTCGCCATCAATTCCGCAGTTTCGCGCAGCAACCCGAGATTCCGAATAATCCCCGACACCGACACCAAACCGACAATTCCGGCGATCGAACTCAAAACCCAAGCAGCCATCAACCAATGCTGAGTACGGCGAGCCACCGCCAGAGTCTGATCCATCAGCACCCCCATTGCTGCCTCGGGAACCCCCGCTGCCGGAGCTGAGGCAGCCTCTATTGCCAGCAAATAGTTCTTCATCTCCACAGAACCCATCCACCCCACTCCCACCGCCATCCAAGTTATCAGTACCAAGATCGCAAACAGCCCGATCAAAGAAGCCCGAGTTCCCAAAGATATCCGCCTCGGAGCAAGTGCTGCCGCCCAAGGATAGTTTTTGAGGAAAGGATCTGGCTGCACCGGTGCGCCCGAATTCCAAATCTCCTCAATCTGACCGTCTAACCTCACCTTACCAATTCGCACGGTTTTCCAGGTATGCTGCGTTTTCGCATCTATCTTAACTTTTCCCGAAGGCGCGGCAAACTCGATATTTTTAGCAGCCGCCCTGACTTTAACCACATCTATCGAACCAGCTTTTTCTACTGCTTGCTTCCACAGATAAACGCCCAAATAAGCAGCTTCGATCGGGTCATCCGTAACTCGATTTTCCCCATATCTGGCTTTATAAGCCTTGACAAATTTCCGATTTTCCCCTGTATCCACCGTTTGAAAATAGTTCCCAATCACCAAATGTCCGGCAATATTTTCCTGCCCGATCGCCCGCACTTCCTCTTCTGCTACACTCACCGACATCACCGGCAAATCCTGCGGTTTCAAGCCAGCTTCCCGCAACTTTTGGAAAAAAGCCACATTGCTATCACCATTGAGAGTATTGAGAATAGCATCCGGTTTCACTGCTAAGATATGCGCGATCGACTCATCAACCTCCCTAGAACCCAGCGGCAAATACACTTCCCCCGCCAACTCTCCCCCAAGTGCCGCCAGTTGAGCTTTCACAATCAGATTTGCCGTGCGCGGGAAAATATAATCCGAACCCAACAGAAAAATTTTCCGCTTCCCGGCAGCCAGCAAATAATTCACCCCAGGTACAATTTGTTGGTTCGGAGCAGCACCAGTGTAGAAAATATTCGGAGACTGTTCTAGCCCTTCATACTGCACCGGATAAAATAGCAACCCACTGCTATGCTCCAAAACCGGCAGTACAGCCTTGCGGCTCGCCGAAGTCCAACAGCCAAAGATCACCGCCACCTCCGCTTCTAGGAGCAATTGCCTAGCTTTTTGAGCAAAAGTCTGCAAATCGCTAGCTCCATCTTCTATCACCGCTTCCAAGGGGCGTCCCAGCACCCCTCCCACCGCATTAATTTCCTCAATAGCCAACAGCGTCGCATCTTTCACAGAAATTTCGCTGATCGACATCGTACCCGTCAGCGAATGCAACACGCCTATTTTGATTGGCTCATAAGTTGAGCCTACTGCTTCGCGGGGGTTACTGGTGCTTGCTCCCATAGAGTTTTAGATACTTTTTAGTAATAACAGGAATTTTAGTTCGATCCTGCGGGAAGTTAGCCTTGATGCTAACTCTTGTTTAGCAGATTGATTAAGGCGATGCCACAAAACTGGGCATTTGCTGCACCCTGTTGATTTTAACCGTCTAACTCCCAACATCTGACTTAAGTCTGCACGAACACGAGAGCCTATTTCTCTCTTCATCTTTTACGAATGTCGAAACAGCCTCATCAAACAAACGACAAAAGGCACTCATGGCGATCGCGCCGCCGAACAATTCTCCCCCACTTTCCCCCTCTGGCAAGCTCATTCACGGCAACTGCCGGATGCGAGTCACCAAGCAATCTCACGTACTCACGCACTATTCCCCAACCCCTCTCTCCCTTCCGGCAGAGGGAACTCTTCGTGATTTCTCTTACTATAAAACTCAAGAATCAAAACTTAAGCACTATTCCCCAACCCCTCTCTCCCTTCCGGCAGATATAAGTCTCCGTGATTTCCCTTATAATTTGTATAAGGTTAATTTTCAAGTAACCTTGTTAAAAATAACTTTTGCAAACAACAATAGGGAGAATACTAATGAATATTGAAGAAAACGACACCCCCACTGTCAGCAGCACTGAAGTTACACTACCAAAATCCAAGGAAAAATTGCTCGGTGAGGAAACAGAAAAAGCCCTCGGTCAGCAGAAACAAGAAAATGCTCAAACTATGCGCGCTGTCGAACAGTTGAAAGAAGAACTTCAACACAAAATAGACGAAGAATGTCATCAAAAATCCTGACTGAAACTAATCCTAAATTTTCTCGGTGTGAGTAAGATGCGGTCTTACTCACTACTGCCTTTAGAAGGAAGAAGGAAATAAAAATTTATTATTTTAAATTATTTTTGTTTGGTTTAAGAAAAACAGTTGTAGACGCACGGGTTACGATTCACCAGTTTTTTCACAGAAATACTTCTTTGCACCGCTGAAACTGTAAAAACTCCGTAAGTCAGGACTTACGGACGAGTGACCAGAAACCAGTTTTTTTAGCTGAGAAGACGCGTCACAGCCCGCAGAAACGGCATAAAACCCGCTTTCTTGGGTTTTATGCGTCCAGGGATATAAGTATCAAAGCCGCAGTTATCCCGGACTGAAAAAAAACTATTCCTGATTCCCGATTCCCGATTCCCGATTCCCGATTCCCCACCTCCGTTAAATCTGTTCCTGAACTTCCTTATTTCTTCCTACAGGTAGAGTGCAACCGGGCTCCTTGTTATCTATGATTAGGTTTAGTAGCAAATGTCATACTCGATACAGAACAGGAGAAACCAATGAGCATTGAAGATAAAGCAAAGGCAACTGGCAAAAATATCGAAGGCGCTGCTCAAGAAGCCCTAGGCAATGTTACTGGCGACCCGAAGGATAAAGCAGAAGGCAAAATGAAGCAAAAACAAGCTGAAGCTAGTCACGCGATCGAAGATGTCAAAGATGAGATTAAAAAGAAAATAGACTGAGCCTCATACTAATTGAGACGGTCTATAAACCTTACTCCCCGTAGGGACACAGCACTGCCGTGTCCCTACACTTCACAAACCTGACCCTCTCAATTATTTAAAATCTTTTCAGAATGGAGGAAAAAAAGGTGAGTTTATTGCAGCAGAGTCGCAAAATAATTGCGAGTTTACTTTTGGTTTTAATGCTGGCTGTTACCACTGCCTGCGCGCCCAGCGTCTCAGCCCAAAAACCGACTAATGTACCTGTAGCAATTGGTGGCTCTCAGGGCTATTACGCGGAGCTAGAACGGGGCAATACCGCCGCAGGTCAAGATTTTGGTCAGTGGGTAACAAAGACGGCTCAGGGGCTGGTTCAGGATGCTTATGTGCGCGACAATAATAAATTGGGAGTTGTAATCACCCCGCAAGTCCGCCCTACTGAAGTGAAAGATTTGGCGAAATCTTTAGCTCAAGGTTTTCACCGCAATTTCCCAAATCAGGATGTAAGTGTTTTGGTTTATGCTCCTGACAAAAAACTGATTTTGACGGCTAAGTACGACCAGCAATCAAATCAGATTGAATACAAGTCTTGACGTGGTTAGAAAGCTTGAATCATAGCCTAGTGGCGGTTTAAGATTCGGCAGTTTTTTGAACGCGAAATAATCACAAGTTGAGACTGAAATGTTGTGTAGATTGGAAAACAATTACCATGAGTAGCAGCGATAATTACAAAAGTCAAATCATGAGCGATTTGGCAAAGGGCGATAAAGAAATGATGCCGGAGACAACCGGTGAAGAGTACGAAAATTTTGATGATTTTGCTCAGAGAACTTCGCCGGATCAGCGCAAACAATTATTCGGGCATTCTCTGAATCACGACTCCTTGCCGCCTGCTCAGTTGGAACCGGAATTGCAAAAGGCGATCGCCCAAATTAAGCCAAACGAACGCGACGACGTGGCGCGGGAATTCTTCAAGCAATTGGACAAGAGAGGATTGAACGATCGCCAATTGGAAAAGCAGCTAGGACTTTCTACCCACCACGCCAGCCGCATGAATGCTGACGATGTTAGCAAACTAGCCTCTTTTACCTATCACAGTCACCCGGATATTTTCCGAGACGTGCTGGCCGAACAGCCGAGTTTGATGAAGTTTTTGGGCAATCCAGTGGTTGCGGGTATTGTGGGAATAGTTGCTGCTAAATGGCTCAACAACCGTAAATAGTCGAGCAAAAACTGGCATTCTTGACTATAAACATTTTTGATTACCAATTCTATCAATTCCGGCACAGCCGGAATTATATAGAGGACACGGCAGTGCCGTTTCCCTACACCAGATTAATTGTAGGGAAACGGCACTGCCGTGTCCTGATTTCAGGTAATATTAATTCCGATGCCACCGGAATTGATATTACTAATTATTGCTCAGATACAAAAATAGCTACACAGCCGTCAACAGCGCTACACCTGACACTCTGCAAAATTGAATGTAGGATTAAGTGTTGCTGTGAATGATCAAAAAAGATGAACATATCTACTATTTGGCGAAAACTCCGCAGCCAGCAAGCCTTCTGCTTGGCTGCACTCCTGGCAGGTTGCCTCGTATTTATCGGTTGTTCCCCCGCCCAGTCAGCGGGTGGCAATTCAGTCGATCCCAAGTTGAAAGAGCAAGTTTTGCAGATTATCCGCGAAAACCCGCAAGCAATTTTAGATTCGGTACAAGCATACCAGCAAGAAAAGCAGCAGTCTCTCAAAGCAGCGCAGCAGTCATTTTTGCAGGAGATGAAAACTAATCCTAAATCTTCTATTGGGGATTCTCCCAGTACCGGTGCCGCCGCGCAACAGATTGTACTTTTAGAATTCTCTGACTTTCAATGTCCGTTTTGTGCCCGCGCTTACGAGACTGTCAAACAGTTTATGGCAAAACACCAGGACAAAGTTACTTTAGCCTACAAGCATTTTCCCTTGACTTCAATTCACCCTCAAGCGCTGCCAGCAGCTAAAGCAGCTTGGGCCGCACAACAGCAGGGCAAATTCTGGGAATATTACAGCGCTTTGTTTGAAGGGCAGAAAAAGTTAGGTGATGAATTATACGGATCGATCGCCCAAAAGCTCAATCTAAAATTAGATAAATTCAACACCGATCGCAACAGCCCCGCCGCCGAAGCCGCAATTCAGAAAGACGTGCAACTCGCTCAACAACTGGGCATTGAAGGCACTCCATTCTTTATTATGAACGGCAAAACTTTCTCCGGCGCGATCGAGCTTTCTGAAATGGAAAAAATTCTCACGTCTGTGTCGAAATAGTTTCAAATTCTCAGGAGGAAGAGCCTCCATAAATGTGTTCCCATGCTTCAGCCTGGGAACAAGAAACGGCAAAAGCAAAAACGAATTCCCAGCTTGGAGGCTGGGAATCAGAAAAATTAGAAATCTTGAGTTTTCAATTAAACAGCGGCCAATTGTGGAGTCGGACGCTTGCTATTGCGAATACCATCGATCGCACCTGCATAATCCTTCGCCTTAAATACAGCAGAACCAGCGACGATCGCATTTGCGCCCGCTTCCAGAACCTCCCAAGTATTGTTCACCTTCAAACCACCATCCACCTCAATCCAAGGATCGAGACCCTTGTCGTCACACATTTTGCGCAACTGGCGAATTTTCGGCAACACAGCCGGAATAAAACTTTGACCGCCAAAGCCCGGATTGACGCTCATAATCAGCACCAAATCGCAAAGTTCCAGCACGTACTCAATAAAGTCCAGTGGCGTCGAAGGATTGAGAACTACACCAGCCTGCTTGCCTAATTCCCGAATTTGACCCAGAGTGCGGTGCAAGTGAGGCGAAGCATTGTGCTCGGCGTGAACCGAAATAATGTCAGCACCAGCCTTAGCAAAGTCTTCGACATACTTCTCAGGTTCGACAATCATCAGGTGGACATCGATTATCTTGGTAGTAACAGGACGAATTGCTTCAACAATCAGCGGCCCGATCGTAATATTAGGAACAAAGCGACCGTCCATCACATCTACGTGAATCCAGTCAGCCCCAGCTTTGTCGATCGCCCGAATCTCATCTCCGAGACGGCTAAAATCCGCTGATAATATTGATGGAGCAATCACAATCGGTTTTTGGGATTTGGTCATGGCTTTCGTCGGTTCTCCTGTCTCCTGTGGTGTATCCAGCTTATCAAAATACGGCTCTCCGGGTCAAAAAATTGCCAACGCTCGATCGCACTCCTTGCAAACACCGAAAATTTTGACACTCGACAGACAGTTTTTCTGCAAAACCTGCCCTACTGGGAATTTTGGTTTAAGATATCAATTTTCCGTCTAACAAATAACTCTTGTACAAAATTAAACCTGCTAAAAACTTTGAGTAGTCAATTATGAAGAATCCAGATCCCTTAGAAAATCCTGAACTCGATCGTGCAAGTCTGTTTGTATTAATGATCCCAGTCATCGGGTTTTTCCCCGCCCTGTGGAATCTGTACCGCCGCGAAGGCAGCCCCGAACGCAAAGCCGTCAGCCGCTTGGCAATTGCCCTTGCTTTTAGTTGGCTTTTAGGACATATTCTTTTAGAAGCTGGAGCAATTTCTGCGGAATCTCCGACACTTACCATGTTATTAATGAGTAGCCTGCTGACAACCAGCTATTTCATCGTCGCTCTAGGGCTGATGGTTCGCCTCGGTCAACGTCAACCGCTATGGTTGCCCGGAATTAGCCGCGTAGCCGAGCAAGTGGTGAGAAAACATCTATCCTAATTTAGGGCTCTTTAAAGCCTCTACCGTATTGATTGAGTGCATCTTTAGTTTGATACTACATATTGCCATTATCTTTTTTATTTTTGTTATGTGTGAGGAAGCCAGTGCCAGCTCAAAAAACTCCTAATCAAGACCCTATCAAACAATCAACTGCTCAATCTTCAACCAAAAAATCGAACCAGCCCCATCGAGGCCGTTGGCTGGGTTTTGGTTTTGGCTTAGCCGGAGTTGCCATGCTCTCAGCCACAGCCGGAGCACTGCTAGCCGTCTCCCTTTCCACAACCCCGCTTCAGCAACAAAAGTTGACTCCTGAAGAAGCGGCGGTATTTTCTCAAGGCGACATGGCAAAGCTCAATATGAAAATGCCAGAACTCACTCGCCCAGTTAATATTTTAGTCTTAGGACTTAAGGTGCTGAGTTCCGACCTTGACGGCCATCCCGACGTGGCCCAGGGATATGATGTTTGGCAAAACTCTTTTAAGGGATTAACCGATACCATGCTGTTGGTGAGGTTCGATCCTCAAAATAAAAAGTTAAGCGTGCTTTCTATTCCGCGAGACACCCGCACATACGTTGAAGGTAGGGGTGTGGTGAAAATCAATGAAGCTAACGACTACGGCGGCCCGGCTTCATCAGCGAAGTCAGTGAGCGGACTACTGGGTGGCGTGGGAATCGATCGCTATGTCACAGTCAATGTTCAAGGCATCAAAAGCTTGGTAGATGCACTTGGTGGCATTACGATAAATGTCCCTAAAGACATGAAGTATACCGATGAAAGCCAGCATTTATATATAGATTTAAAGGCAGGTAAGCAGAATCTCAACGGCGAACAAATCGTGCAATATCTGCTTTACAGGCACGACGAATTGGGCGATATTGGGCGAGTACAGCGGCAACAATTATTGATGCGTGCTTTTGTGGAACAGGAAGTTAATGTAGGTTTGCTTTCCCGAATGCCGAAGATTTTGTCGGTGATTCAGTCTCACCTTGATACGAATTTGAGTATAGAAGAATTGGTGGCTTTGGCTGGTTTTTCTACTCAAATAGATCGCGCTGGCGTGCAGATGTTGATGGTTCCCGGCAAGTTCAGCGATACTAAGGATTACAAGGCTAGTTTTTGGTTGCCAGACCAGAATGCCATCGAAACTATGGTAGCACAACATTTTGACTTCGGCCAAAATACTTGGCAAATTGAGAATGCTGATGCGACTTTTCTAAAGGTGGCAGTTCAAGATAGTACCGGAGATCGATCGGCTGTTGAAGATTTTGTCAGGACTTTAACTCGGGCCGGCTATCGAAATGTTCAGGTTTATAAAGCTTGGCCCGAACCGCTGGACGTAACGACGATTGTAGCTCAAGATGGCGATGTTAAAGGTGCCCAAGCGATTCGCCAGTCTTTGGGTTTTGGAGAAGTGCTAGTGGAGAGTACGGGTGCTTTGCAATCGAACGTGACAATCAGATTGGGCAAGGATTGGTTGAGCCAAAAAACTCAGTCAGGCCGGACTTTTTAAATTTGGTATTTGATATTTGGTATTCCTAGGGACACAGCAGTGCTGTGTCCTCTTTTTTTTTTGAGTCGCAAGAGGAAGAGCGGATTTATCAAGAGATTAGGACACGGCAGTGCCGTTTCCCTACAATTAATCACGGTAGGGAAACGGCACTGCCGTGTCCTCTATATCATTCCGGCGCAGCCGGAATTGATCTGATGTCATGTCTACTCGCTCCTAACACTATAAACCAATTTTTTTATGGTAACTAACCGGAATAATCTTAGTTTTCGATAATACTCCGCGCGCACCTCGCAAAAATTTATAAAATCAAAGCTACAATCTAAAATCGATTGACTGGGGCAAAATTGTAACCCGCACCCGATCGAGAGTCCGGTACAAATTGCAAAAAAACTATATTGCTGTTACGATCGCCACTTGACAAAAATCTAATTTCCCCAGTGGCGCCACTAACCTTAAAATCGGAACCAGCCAAAGTCTTAGCCAACATCACTCGCCCTGCTAAACCGCTATTCGGAGCTATTTTGCCGATCGACCTTCCCAGCCGCAAAACCTGCACCGCATCATAACTCATCGCCGTCCGCCAGTTAGCATCAATTCCCCACAAATTTTTAGATAATTCTACAAAATTCTTATTTTTACTATCAGCAAAATGCCAAGGGACAGAAATTACTGTCCCGTTCAAATCCGCTCCACTCTGTTTTAATAAATCCGTATTATAGAGAGCATCGCCACCAATCATTGGCAAACGTTTTTGATTATTTCGAGCAATTTCTAGAGCCGAATTTATAGTATCTGAATCCGGCAGCAATACCAACACATCTGCTTCAATCCCATCCAAGTGAGCGGTAGCATTTGGCTCAGACAAATCTACTTGTTTAACAACTTTACCGCCTTCTAAAACTAGAGTAGTCGAAAAAGCTGTTTGCAAAGATTTACTGTAAGAACTTTTGGAATTATAAAAAACCGCAGCCGTACTTTTTTTCATGCTATTTAACATATAGCGAGCTAAAGCCGTACCTGTAAATTGGTCACTGGGTATCGTCCGAAAAAAATAGTTCACGCCGTCGGTGCGCCTGGGAACCGTTGCTAATTCAATGCTTGTGCTCGTAGGTGCGATCGCCACCATTTGACTTTCGCTATAGATTGGAGCAACGGCGATCGAAGTTTTGCTGCTACCGTGACCGACAACCGCTAAAATATTAATATCTTTTATCAGACTTTGAGCAATTGCCTTCGCCCGATTTTCATCGTTACCATCATCAGCAATTACCACCTTTAAATGCACTCCTGCCTGAATTGCTTCATCTTGAGCTTGAGCGATCCCGCGCAATATTTCCGCTGCGGCGCTGGGATTGTCGCCAATTGGAACTACGGCCGCAATTTTCAGAGACTGTACACTGCTGAGACGAGCATTGTTGAGATAAATCAAACTTTCTGGGTCATTGCGATCGACTTTCAAAGCTGCTTGTAGCTTATTTGCAGCCGTTTTAAAATCTTTTGCCACTATGGCGCGAACTCCTGCTTGCTTGTCAGGAGTTGCGGTGCTAGCAAACAAAAGGCGATCGCCCTCACTGATATAATTACTGACATCTACATTTTCAGGCGCTCCAGTTTGCCGATCGGGAACTTGTACAACATCGGTATTCAGTTTAGCCTCTACCAAATGTACAGCATCTTTCATCAAACTTGTCAACTGATTTTTAAATAAAAAAGAGGTGATACCTAAACTAATTAAGGCGATCAACAATATATAGACAGTCCAATTTTTTTTGCTGATAATTACAGGAATTTTTGGGTCATCGCTGGTAGACAAAGCAGGAGTTATTGGTTCCTCCAAAGCTGCTAGCATTTCTTGAGCCGTTACGAAGCGACTTAGCGGGTGAAACCTAATTGCCTTATCCAGAATAGCGGCAAATCTGACACTCACCTTGACATCGTGATTACGCCAAACAATCTCCCTTGTTTGGGAATCAGTTTCTAACTCCCGCGGCCACTTTCCCGTCAGCAAATAGATTGCAGTCAACCCCAAACTGTACAAATCGCTAGAATATTCTGGTCTTCCGGCAGCTTGTTCCGGCGACATGAATTGCGGCGTTCCCATTGAGGCAGTTAGATCGCTATCCCACGTGTTTACTGCCTGACTAATTGCTTCCTTAACCACGCCGAAATCGATCAGCACTGGTTCATCGTCACACTTGCGTACAAGCACATTTTGTGGCTTAATATCTCGGTGAATAATCTGTTTGCTATGGATGTATTCCAAAACTGGCAGCAGACTTGATAGCACTTTTTTGACTTCTTTTTCGCTCATTTTGCCAACAGATTTCACTCGATCGCTAAGTGTTTCTCCGTCTATCCATTCTTGAGCCAAGAAAAACAAACCATCTTCTTCAAAATGACCGTAAAGTTTGGGAATTTGAGAATGTCCCTCGCCCAATTTTTCCAAAACAGCAGCTTCTTGACCAAAACGTTCTCGAACGCTTTGGTCAATTTGAGGATTTTGGGTATGAGGTTTTAGCTGTTTAATTACGCAGTGGCGGTGGGAAGGCATTTGGATATCTTCTACCAGCAAAGTCAAGCCAAAACCACCCTCTCCCAGTTTCTCGATCACCCGATAGCGATTGTTCAAAAGTCGATCGGGTTCTGTTTGTTCCGGCGGCTGCAAAATCTCGCCGTTGATTTGGACTGGGCTTTCTACTGCTAGAATTCCATATTTACCGCTCCCGTTTGGTTCGGTATGAATTAGCATGGATGTGTCGCCGTTGTCTTTTAACTTTCTTCTGAGTTCAAAAATGCGATCAACGATTATTCTATGTTCGTCAACTGTTGGAGGACGCTTATAGATCGCATTAAAAATCGCTGCTGGCTCGACATATTTGCCGTAATGTTTGCTCAAGAGCAGCAGCACGATATATTCTTCTTTATTTAGGTCTATGCACTCTGAACCCAGCTTGACGGTGCGGGTTTTGGTGTCGATGTTCAAGTTGTCCATGAAGAAGGAAGTTCGGCAACAGGAAATGTACAGGATTTAACGGATGTATGTTAATCAGTTGACAGTTGACAGTTGACAGTTGACAGCTACCCATAGCAGTCGATAGAAGAGGATTGGAGCAATGAATCATTTTGTTTGATTTCCCCCTAAACGGGGAGGCTTCAGACCCAATTTTCTCGGTGGAATTTGCGTCTAGATTAAAAAATACAGTGTATTCCATGTTTGTGAAGTGTAGGGACACAGCAGTGCTGTGTCCCTAGGGAAACTAACGATAGGCTGGTGTACTTCATAAATGGGGAATCTGCTGTATGAAGTTTGAGTTTTGAAATTGAAAACTCAAAAGTCAAAAGTTTCTTTAACGTTAGCCTCAAACAGCGGTAATTGCCAAGGTTAAAGAGGCAGATTTTTAGCTTTTTGCCGTTAGCGCAGCCAACGGAGAGGATCGCCCTTTAATCCAATCGAGTAAAATAGGATTGACTAATTCTGGCGCTTCGTCTTGCGGGCAATGTCCGACTCCCTCCAAAGGAATAAACTGTTCAACAGCCGGATATTTGGCTAATTCTCGACCAAGGGCGATCGGCTCCCAAGGGTCATCCGTACCCCACAAAATCAAAGCCGGACAGCTCAAACGTGGCAACAAATCCTCCGGTAACGGCCCTTGAGAATAGCTGATAAATGCCACAAATACATCGACTGCGCCGCTGTCTTTGGCAGGCTCAAGCAGCATATTTACCAGTTCATCGGTGACAGCTTCAGGACGATGATAGGCTTGCAAAAGCACTTTTCGCACTGTATTCGGCGTTGCTAATTGTTTGAAAAATAATTGACTAATCCATTTGATATTTAACACTTTTTGTGCTATGGGTGCTCCCAAATTGCGATACCAAGGCAATTCGGCACGTTTGCGATCGTGCAACAAACGCAAGGAACAATTAAGTAAAATGACACCGGAAGCAATATCGGGAAAATCCACAGCGGCTTGCATAATTGCTACACAGCCGATCGAATTTCCGACCAAAAAAGCAGGCCCGCCCGCAACTTCCCGACAAAAATCAGCAATTAACTCTCCCCAAGTTTCAAAAGTATAGTCAATCTCAAGCTTAGGCGCGGGTTTAGCAGAACCACCAAAACCGATAAGGTCGATCGCATAACAGCGACAATCAGCAGCCAATGCCGGCAAATTCTTCCGCCAATGGCCCCAAGACGCACCAAAACCGTGGACAAACACCACCGCAGGCCCCTGAGTGCCCGAAGCCTGATAGCAAATCGGAAAGCCTTTCCACATCCAGGTTTGAGGCGCAACAGCAGTTAACGTAGAAGAAGTCATATAGATAAAAAAGTGAAAATTTAAGAGTTGGAAGGACTAAAGTCCTTACTACAAACCGTATCGCAATTTGAGGTAACAGTTAAATCCTCTTCCTTCTTCCCTCTTCTTTCTATCCTTGACATCCGTTACATCCGTTACACAATCCGCTGCCGAACTTCCTTTGCAGCACGAACCAATATTGTGCCACCATTAAAGGTGCTGAATTTTTTGCTTTATTAAAATTTCCCCTATGCCAACGATCGCCCCAACTTCCGTCGTGCCGTTTCTCGGTTCCGAAATTGTACCCGACTACGACACTGCTAAAGTAGTTATCTTACCAATTCCCTACGAAGCGACCACTACCTATCGCCGGGGATGCCAAAACGGGCCCGCGAAACTTCTAGAAGCCTCTCATCAACTGGAATGCTACGACGAAGAACTAGATTCCGAAGTTTGCTACGATGTCGGAATTTATACAAAAGAGCCGATCGCCGATACCCGTAACAGCCAGCCAGTTTCATCCCTAGAAATGCTGAGAGTTACCCAAGCCGCAGTCTATCAGCTAGTTACAGAAAATAAATTTGTGATCTCCCTCGGAGGCGAGCACAGCATCACCGCCGGCGTTGTCGAAGGTTATCGCCAAGCTTATCCAAACGAATCTTTTACAGTTATACAAATCGACGCCCACGGCGACTTGCGGCACGAATACGAAGGCTCGATCCACAACCACGCCTGTGTGATGCGGCGCGTTGTTGATATGGGTTTACCCACACTGCAAATCGGCATTCGTGCTATCTGCAAGGAAGAAGCAGACTTGATTAAAGCAAAACAGCTAAACGTGATTCGAGCTCGCGAAATCGCGAATCAACCGGATTGGGCCGATCGGGCAATTGCTAGCATAACCACTAAACGGGTATTTTTGACGATCGACTTAGACGGCATCGATCCGACTTTAATACCAGGGGTTGGCACTCCCGAACCCGGCGGGTTAAATTGGTATTCCCTCACCGGATTTTTGCGTCGCGTCTTCGAGTCCTATGATGTAATCGGCTGTGACATTATGGAATTAGCACCTCTTGTAGATTCTGTAGTGTCCGAATTTACCGCAGCCAAATTAACATACAAAATGATTGGATATCAAGCTCTGGCTAAAGGTTGGCTAAAGTCAGACGAAGGATAAATCGCTAATACCAATTTTTTATGAGGCTGCATAGAATCCAATCCCCCCTAGCTAAGAGGGCGGGCACGGGGGCACCGCCCCTACTAAGGGGGGGACAAGATTCCGATCAAAGTCCCCCTTCTTAAGGGGGATTTAGGGGGATCGAAATATGTGCAACGACCCATTAAATTGGTATAAGTACGAATCACTCACAGGCTGTTGGTAAGGCTAGAATTAAAGTAAAGCCCAAAAACAGCCTATTTTATTAGCGCTCTCGTCTTTCATCTTTGATACTGAAAAATACTGCTCTTCACCTCCTGAAAACATGAGTTTACTAATCGAAACACCAGGTACTCCCATTAACGGCTACGCTCCCGATTTTGAACTGCCGGGAGTTGACGCAGATGTGCACCACTTAGCTCGATATTTGGAAAAATATCGGGCGATCGCGGTGATATTTATGTGCAATCATTGTCCTTACGTGCAGTTGTATCTCGATCGGCTTAAAGAACTTCAAGCAGAGTTCCAAGATCGAGGTGTTACTTTAATCGGGATTAATGCTAATGACGCTAATCAATATCCTGATGACAGTTTTGACAACATGAAAGCTTTTGCGACTAACAATCAACTTAACTTTCCGTACATCCGAGATGTTGCTCAAGATGTGGCTGAAAGTTTTGGGGCTTCTCAAACGCCGGAGGTTTTTTTGCTAGATCAAGATGGCAGATTGCGCTATAAAGGTTTAATTGATGATAATGCTGATGACGCAGGGGCTGTACAGGTGTCTTATCTGCGGAGTGCGATCGACCAATTGCTCAACAACCAACCCGTAGAGCCTTCTACTACAGAGGCGATCGGCTGTTCTGTCAAGTGGCGAGAAGAGGAAATATTGAATTAACACTCCTCGACTCATTTAACTGGTTCCCCGGCTCTGCCTGGGAACCGATGTCACTCTTGCTCTGCCTCGTCAAATAGTGAAGTAAAATTGGAGGCAGAGCCTCCGGATATGCGTTACCAGGCAGAGCCTGGTAACAAGTAATAGCCCTATGAAAAATTAAAACATAACCCTGTGGAAAGAAAACGCATATTTAACTGGATTGCAGTAGGCGTTTTAGTGCTGGGAATGCTGATTAGTTGGAGCTTATTTCATCCAGTCGCGGCGCAGCAGCGAACGTCTTTAACTGTATCTGCTGCTATCAGTCTGTCGCCAGCCTTAACAGAAATCAAGAGTATTTATCGAAGCACTAATCCTAATGTTAATATCACTTATAATTTTGGTGCTTCCGGTGCTCTAGAGCAGCAAATTCAGCAAGGAGCGCCAGTAGATGTATTCTTCAGCGCCGCTACCAAACAAATGAATGCTTTACAGCAAGCTAATTTACTGATTAACGAGACGCGCCGCAATTTGCTGACAAATCGCCTGGTTTTGATTACTCCCAAAAACGGCGTTGCTGTGAGCGATTTTAAACAGTTGACAGATGCCAGAATCAAGAAAATTGCGATCGGCGAACCAAAAAGCGTACCTGTGGGACAATACGCTCAGGAAATGCTAACTAAGCTTGGATTGTGGCAGCAGCTTCAGCCAAAATTAGTGTTAGGAAATAACGTCCGCCAAGTGCTGACATTCGTCGAAAGTGGTAACGTTGACGCTGGTATAGTTTATGCGACTGACGCTAAAGCATCCGACAAAGTAACTGTGCGACTAACGGCTGCCGAAAATTTGCACTCGCCGATTGTTTATCCGCTAGCAGTTATCAGAAACAGTCGCAATCCCGCTGTTGCTAAAATGTTTGTTGAGTTTTTGGCGGGCGATCGGGCTAAAATAGTATTTCAGAAATACGGATTTGGCATAGCTCGTTAACTAACTAATTATGGATTTTTTACCGCTGATGACAGCAGATAAGCGCTGATTAACGCTGATTTATAGATGGAATTTGATTTTTCTCCGCTGTGGATTTCTCTAAAATCATCTGCAATCGCGACATTTGTTACCTTCTTTCTGGGAATAGCCGCCGCCCGGTGGATGCTTTCAACTCGCATTAAATGCAAACCATTGATTGAAGGCATTTTCATTTCTCCCTTAGTTTTGCCACCGACGGTAGTCGGATTTTTGCTGCTGCTGCTGTTTGGGAGAAATGGGGCGATCGGTCAATTTTTGCTACAATTCGACTTAACTATAATTTTCACTTGGCAAGCTGCCGTTATTACTGCCACAGTTGTCTCATTTCCCCTGATGTACAAAACTGCTTTGGGAGCTTTTGAGCAAATTGATGCCAATCTTCTCAATGCTGCTAGAACTTTGGGAGCATCGGAATGGCAAGTGTTTTGGCGGATTATGTTGCCGCTAGCATGGCCGGGAATTTTAGCGGGAACTATTCTCGCATTTACCCGTGCTTTGGGTGAATTTGGGGCGACGTTGATGTTAGCGGGGAATATTCCTGGACAAACTCAAACTATCCCGATGGCAATTTATTTTGCTGTGGAAGCTGGGGATATGAAGCAAGCTGCTATTTGGGTTTTAATTATTCTCAGTCTTTCTTTGAGCGTGCTCACTGCTGTTAATTATTGGATGGATTTACAAAGGAACCCACCTCAGCAAAATTTGAGCTATGGACGGCAATCAAATCTTCCTAAAATTGCGTCTTGTCTGACGACAAAAAACCAAAAACAACTCGAAAGCGGACTTTTTTTAAACATCTTCAAACCTCTCTCTGGCTTTGCCTTGGATGTCAGCTTTGAGATCGGCCCGGAAGTGCTGGGAATTTTGGGCGCGTCGGGTTCTGGTAAGAGCATGACTCTGCGCTGCATCGCCGGTTTGGAAACTCCAACCAGCGGTAAAATTGCCGTCAACGGTAAGGTATTATTTGACTCTACACAGGGCATTAACGTACCTTCTAAAGACCGCCGAATCGGTTTTTTGTTTCAAAATTATGCTTTGTTTCCTCACTTGACTGTGGCTGAAAATATTGCTTTTGGTTTGCAACATTTATCTGAAGATGAGCAAAAACTTCGAGTGAAAGAACAGCTAATTTCGGTGCAAATGTTGGGAATGGAAAACCGCTATCCGCAACAACTTTCAGGAGGACAACAGCAGCGGGTGGCTTTGGCGAGGTCGATCGCCCCGAATCCCGATTTGCTGCTGTTAGATGAACCGTTTTCTGCTTTGGATACTCACTTGCGGAGTCAACTGGAACGGGAGTTAATGCAGACTCTGGCTAATTATCGGGGAATTACTTTGTTTGTCAGCCACAATTTAGAGGAAGTTTATCGGGTGTGCAAAAATCTGTTGGTGTTGGCCGAGGGAAGGCCGATCGCCTTTGATACCAAGGAGCATATTTTCGATCGCCCCCGCAACTTCACTGTCGCCCAGTTGACGGGCTGTAAGAACTTCTGTGCGGCTAAACCGATCGCGGAAAATGTCATAGAGGCGATCGACTGGGGCTGCAATCTGACTGTAGTAGAACGGGTTCCCAAATCCTTAGTTTTTGTGGGAATTCGGGCTCATCAAGTGAGTTTTGTGAGCGGGTGCGATCGTCCAAATACTTTTGCTTGTTGGATCGCCTCGATTGTGGAAACTCCGCATCGCGTGACATTATATCTCAAATTGCACTCGCCTCCCCACGATGCCCAAGATTATCACTTACAAGCCGAAGTCTTCAAAGAAAAGTGGAGAGTCATGCAGGATAATCCTTTTCCCTGGTATGTTCATTTTGAGCCAATTAGGTTAATATTAATGGAAGCCTGAGTTGACCCGCAATCTACTGTTAGCCTCAACAGTTAACATTCAAAAATAAACCAAATTAAACCATGACTGACAAAGTTCAAAAAACCGACGCCGAATGGCAACAGCAACTAACGCCAGAACAGTTCAAAGTTACCCGAAAAAAGGGAACCGAAAGAGCTTTCTCGGGCGAGTATAACGACAGCAAAAAACCAGGAATTTATAAGTGCATTTGCTGCGGCACGGAGCTATTTAAATCTGAAACAAAGTACGATTCCGGTACTGGTTGGCCGAGTTTCTTCGCTCCGATTAATGAAGAAAATGTCAAGTGCGAGGCGGATAACGCTTTATTCATGCGCCGTACAGAGGTACTTTGCGCTGTTTGCGACTCTCATCTCGGTCACGTATTCAATGACGGGCCAAAGCCCACCGGTCAGCGTTACTGCATGAATTCTGTGTCCCTTGATTTTGTTCCCAAGGAGTGAGTCTGTTGGGGGCGGGCTAAGAGTGCCTACACCACAAAAAATCAATCCGGTTGTGGAACAGGCATCTTGCCTGTTCACCTAGCAGCCCGCGCCACAAACAAATTCTCTTGCACAAGCACTCCTGCTTGTTCCGGGCAATTGATGTTCAAAATGCACCCATACTGCTATCTTATGGTGGAGGCAAAAAGAGTAAATAAATAGTGGCGGCATGGGGATGGTTTATCAGCGAGTTTTGCTGAAGCTCAGCGGTGAAGCGCTGATGGGTGGATTGGGTTACGGGATCGATCCGGTAGTCGTTGGGTCGATCGCCCAGGAAGTGGCCAAAGTCGTATCCGAAGGCATTCAAATTGCGATCGTTGTCGGCGGCGGCAACATTTTTCGCGGGGTGAAAGCTGCTTCGGCCGGAATGGATCGGGCAACGGCTGATTATGTGGGTATGATTGCTACGGTGATGAATGCGATCACTTTGCAGGATGCTCTGGAACAAGCAGGGGTGCCAACGAGGGTGCAATCGGCGATCGCCATGCAAGAAATAGCTGAACCCTACATCCGGCGGCGGGCAATTCGCCACCTGGAAAAAAAACGGGTAGTGATTTTTGGGGCCGGTTCTGGTAATCCTTTTTTTACTACTGATACTACAGCCGCATTGCGGGCGGCAGAAATTGATGCAGAGGTGATTTTTAAAGCTACTAAGGTAGATGGGGTGTACGATTCTGACCCCCATATCAACCCCAACGCGCGCAGGTATCAAACCCTCACCTATGCCCACGTCTTGAATCAAGACTTACGGGTGATGGACAGTACCGCGATCGCCCTTTGCAAAGAAAATAATATTCCTATTATGGTATTTGACCTGACGGTATCGGGTAACATTTACCGAGCGGTAATGGGAGAATCTATTGGAACTCTTGTCGGAGGTTTTTGTGAAGTTAGCTGAATCAGAAGATCATATGCAAAAGGCAGTTGAGGCTACTCAACGGTCTTTTAATACTATTCGCACGGGACGGGCAAACGCCTCTCTCCTTGATCGAGTCATGGTAGATTATTACGGAGCTCCAACTCCCATCAAATCCCTTGCCAATATCGGCACGCCGGATGCGAGTACGATCAATATTCAACCGTTCGATCGCACAGCGCTTACTTCGATCGAAAAAGCAATTTCCCTGTCGGATGTAGGACTTGTGCCAAACAACGACGGTTCCGTTATTCGCTTGAACATTCCGCCGCTGACGAGCGAAAGACGCCAAGAATTTGTCAAAATGGCTGCGAAGTTTGCCGAAGAAGGTAAAGTTGCAATTCGGAATATCCGCCGCGATGCAGTTGACTCGATTCGTAAGCAGGAAAAAAGCAGCGATATCTCTAAAGATGAATCGCGGGACTTGCAAGATAAAATTCAAAAGCTGACGGACAAGTATGTTGCCAAAATAGAAGAAGTTTTGGCAGGGAAAGAGAAAGATATCACGACAGTCTAATAGTCTGTAGTTAATTGTTATTCGTTATTTGTGCGTTGCTCATAATAACGAATAACTAATAACTAATAATATCGTTGACCGTTGCATCGGTACTGTTCAAACAGTTAACAGTTAAGTGGACTGGATTATGCCAATATCGCTAACCTCGCTCTTCTACTAAAGCTGATGCCGTTTTAGAATGAAGAAAGAAGAAGTAATCTTAAATCCCAATTTCTTATTTTTAATCGTTAATTAAAATCGGAACTAGATCATTTCGGTTTGCATCTGAATAATATTTTTCCGAGCTTATTCATAAATTCTGTACAACCTAAAATAAATATGATTGTTTATTTTTATAGACTAGAGGAGCCTTACGGCTGCTTTTCTAATTTTTCACTACACAACATTTCCCTACATGGTCAAGATTGGTTAACTGTCGAACATTATTATCAAGCCCAAAAATTTGTCGGTAGCGCCGATCAAAGATTAGTGGCGACAATTGGAGCAGTACCAACTCCTCAAGAAGCCGCCAAATTAGGTCGCGATCCAAACCACCGGATGCGCGCTGATTGGGAATATGTGAAAATTCCGACTATGCGCGAAGCAGTTTTAACTAAGTTTCTGACTCATACAGACATTCAAGCTATTCTCCTCGCCACAGGGGATCAATTGATTGTGGAGGATTCGCCAACGGATTACTACTGGGGCTGTGGCTGCGATCGAACTGGGCAAAATCATTTGGGTAAAGTTCTGATGAGCGTGCGCAGTGAAATTTGTCAACGCCTTGCGGGCTGATAAAAACTCAAATTCTTTCGTTAATCCTCAATTATATGAAGTTATACAAACAAATGTCAAGTTATCCTAACAATCAATAATTCTGATATTGAGAGTTTAAGATTGCGAGAAATTTATAAGAAGATTAAAATAGTAATAATTATTATTTGGTTAAGTTGCTCTACCTGTTGAAGGCAAGGACTAAAGTGGCGCGATCCCAGATTTTGCGAAGGTCGATCGTGAGAGAGGACACACCGCGATCTCTAGTCATTCCCCCACAGCTTAATTGTACAGCTCGGTTGCATTAAAAAATCAGGGTGATGCATTTGAGTCCGATCGCTCTCACGTCACGTCAAGAACTCTTATTATCGTAATTTTTTTATTTCAAAAGGAGATTTATGCAAATCACAGAAAATACGCAAGAATTACATCACAAACTAGACAGAGAAGTTTTGGTACGGGGGATCACTGAACGCATCCGCCAATCTTTAGAATTAGAAGATATTTTAACCAGTACAGTAGCAGAAGTGCGCTCTTTTTTGAAAACAGATCGTATCATGATTTACAGGTTTAGTGCCGACGGCAGCGGAGAAGTTATTGCCGAATCAATTAATAACAATCGCCTCCCTTCCTTGAAAGGTTTGCACTTTCCAGCAGACGACATTCCTCTCCACGCGCGGGAAATGTATGTCAGTATGCGCCAGCGCACAATAGTAGATGTCAACTCCGGAACGATCGTCCTGAGTCCCCTCGATGCCGCCGCAACGGGTGAACCTTTAGCAAAGCAAGAGATGCACTATCGATCGCTCGATCCGTGCCACACAGCTTACCTGATGGCAATGGGAGTGCAATCTTCCTTCATCGTGCCGATTTTGCACCGCAGGAGTGTGTCGCAAAACAGCAAAACAGATATTTGCGAGGCCCCCGCGTGCGTGACTAGATACGAGCCAAAAAACGATCGCAAAACTCACATCGAACTGTGGGGACTTTTGGTGTCTCACCACTCGGCCCCCCGCCATATTTCATCAACAGATTTAGACGTAGTTCAGCTCGTAGCAGATCAATTGTCGATCGCCATTGGTCACTCGCTCCTACTCCAGCAAACCCGCTCTCAAGCCGCCCGTGAAGCCACGGTGAGCCGGATTACAGCCCTGTTGTACGGTCAGGCTAACATTCAATTGCAACAGGCTTTAGAAGCCACTGTCACCGCTTTGGGCGGCAGTGGCGGCAGACTCTATCTCAATCCCCCGAAAATCAACGGTGAACAGTTATCGGCGGCGGGTATCGATCGAGGATTTCCGATTGCCGCCAGCGATCGGATTGCTCCAGGTGATGCTAGCTTTGAACTGTTCAAAGCAGGCGAGCAACCGAAACTTCCCGAGTGGGAAACAGCCAGGGCGATCGAAGCTCATCCCCTGTGGCAGCAATGGCTAAGCAAAGGATTTAAAAATAAAGAAGAGTTTCCCAATTTCCCAATTTCTAATTCTCAATTCCCAGTTTGGATAATTACAGACTTATACAAAGAACCTCTATTTAGAGTTTTAGTTCCAGCTTTCCAAGGTACTAAAATTCGGGGTTTGCTGGTAATTCCCCTCTACTATCAACAAAAAGTAGTCGGCTGTTTGACCGTTTTTCGTAATGAAATTGATACCGAAAAGATGTGGGCGGGACGCTTTGACAGCAGCGCTGCACAAATCCTGCCCAGACAATCCTTTGAAGTCTGGAGAGAAATCAAAAAAGGTCAGTCGCCCGAGTGGAAATCGGAGGAGATCGAGCAAGCTTTAGCGATCGGCAGCCAATTTTGTGCGGCAATTGGGCAATACCTTCTTTATCAACAAGTGCAGGCTCTGAATGCTAACTTGGAGCGCCAAGTTCAAGAACGCACCGCCCAGTTACAAAAATCCTTGGACTTTGCTCAAGTATTGACGCGAGTTAGAGACCAAATTCGCAGTAGCTTGGATTTAAAAACGATACTGCAAAATATTGTGCGAGAAGTGAGGGTTTTGTTGGATACCGATCGCACGGTAATTTACCAATTTGCATCAGGCGAACAGGGCGAGGTAGTTGTCGAAGCTGTTCGCGGCCAGTGGCAGTCAATTTTAGGTCTCAAATCTCCAGAAGGATGCTTGCCCGAAGGCTCAGACTGCTTTTACCGAGGCGGACGGGTACGAGCAATTAATGATATTTATGCTGATGATTTAACGCCCTGTCACCGGGAATTTTTGGCAAGTTTGCAGGTGAGAGGAAGTTTAATTGTGCCGATGATCGGCAAAGATGCCCAATTGTGGGGGTTGCTGATTGCCCACGAGTGTTCGGACCCGAGGATTTGGGAAACCGCAGAACAGGAGTTGCTGCAACATTTGGTCGCTCAAGCTGCGATCGCCATTCACCAAGCAGAACTTTATCAAGAGAGTCTGAATGCAGCAGCAGCCGATCGAGCAAAAGCCGAACAGCTAGCCCAAACCGTTACAGAATTGCACAATACCCAAGCCCAACTGATTCAAACCGAAAAAATGTCCAGTCTCGGACAACTGGTAGCGGGAGTCGCCCACGAAATCAATAATCCTGTTAACTTTATTTACGGCAATCTCTCCCACGCCAGCGAATATACCAAAGACTTGCTTTGCTTGGTGGAACTCTACCGCCAGCACTACCCCAATCCCAACCCAGAAATTAGCGAGTGCTCCGAAGCGATCGACATCGAATTTCTAGCCGAAGATTTGCCCAAAATTTTGGGTTCCATGAAAGTCGGAGTTGAGCGCATCCGCCAGTTAGTTGTATCTTTGCGCAATTTTTCCAGGAGCGATCGAGCTGAGAAAACAGCCGTTGACATTCACGAGGGCATCGACAGTACCCTGTTGATTTTGCAGCACCGGATCAAAGCCACATCCGATCGCCCTACCGTAGAGATTATCAAAGAGTACGGCGATTTGCCACAAGTTAAGTGTTATGCCAGCTCGCTCAATCAGGTATTTATGAATCTGATTAGCAATGCCGTTGACGCCCTTGAAATGGGACAAGTAGAGCGAATTGCAAATCTTCCATCCCCGGGGAAAAGTGCAGCAGCGACATATTTAAGTTCCCAACAACTAGCTATCGAGCCAGTAGATATAAAGGCTAGCAGCAAGTGTTTGATTCCTGATAGTCCATCTCCCTGCATTCGGATTCGCACCGAATTGATCGATGAAAAAACGGTAAGAATTTGTATAGCTGACAACGGTAACGGCATTCCCAAGGAGTTAATTTCTTATATATTTAATCCCTTTTTTACGACTAAACCCGTCGGTCGTGGCACGGGTTTAGGACTGTCTATCAGTTATCAAATTGTTGTAGAGAAACACGAAGGATTACTCAACTGTGTTTCTCTACCGGGTCAGGGTACTGAGTTCTCGATCGAGATTCCCCTAAATTAACTAGAACAACCTAAAAAACTGAACACCCAGAGCCCCGACTTCTTTAAGAAGTCGGGGCTCTAACATCGGACATCAAGAAATTATTTTATCTTCATCGCAGAGAGAGATAATTCGATTCACAAAAGCTTTTAGTTCTGGACAAGCTTTAATCGCAATCATCAGATCGTTGTCTTTCAAAATAGCCACTCCATCAATCACTTTGTTATAGTCTCTTCTGCATTGTCCTGTGCTAAAAATTTCCTTAATCCAATAGGAAGGTGGCTTTTGATGATTCACGGTTTCAGGCGAACCGCTAGGAGCAGAACGGTTGTGTTTCGCTCGCTTCTGGATAGTTTTCCAGTAGGGAAGAAGCCATGCTTCAAAATCATGTAATGCTGTATGAGGATAAAATTTTGGGTTTTTATCTACCCATATCATCATTTTCTCTTTAGCATAATTGGCATCTTTAAAGTCCTGCTTTCCCGTATAAACGTCTGTAAGTACAATTACAGCATCATAGCCATCATTATCGAGGAAATTTTCAACAATAAGCTTGAGTTTCTTTTCCTTGGGAATTCCACCATGTTGTGGTTTAAAGTCGAGTCTGGGCATTTTTTGCTCTAAACGACTTTGCAGAAACTCACGAAGCTTCTCTCTAAATGCCACTTCAGTAGCTCCTTCAACCAAAATAGCAATTTTCATGGACGGCCACCCATTGCATTCATTTCCCAAAGCTGGTCAAGACTGTAATCTTCTAACCATTTATCCAGGTTAAGAGTGTCAGCCCACCTCATTTTTGCCTCACCTTCTTCTAGCTCACACACCAAAACCTCATGTGGCTTAAGAAATCTGATGAGTCGATCTGAGTGTGTTGCAACTATCAGTTGAGTGTGTTTTGAAGCTTCTCTCATTAGATAAACCAAGTGTCTTAAGAGTTCGGGGTGCAAGCTAACTTCTGGCTCGTCTAGCAACGTGACGGTTGTTAAAGTTTGACTTTGAAGGAGCGCAACCAACCAGAGGAAACGCAGCGTTCCCTCTGATAACTCATGGATATAGAAAGGCTGAGAAAAATTTCGATCTTTCCAAGTCATAGACATAGTTCCTGCGGCAACCGGAGGAAAGTTTAATCGCTCGAAATCTGGGAACGCAGCAGAAATGATATTTTCCACCATTTCAAAACGGTCACGATCGGTTTCCCGAAGGTCATAAAGACAGGAAACGAGGTTTTCACCGCTTGCTCCAGGCAACTTTGCAGGGCGCATTGCTTGAGGTAGACGGATTGGACTTTTCTCTGAAACATCGAGTGCTCCATAATATGTGCAAGAAGCAAGGCTCTTTCTCAGGTTCTCTGGTTCGCGATACATTTTAGGAACTTGAGAAAGGGATGTTTCAAGAGGATTGTGATCCCAATTCGGCCTCAAAAGTCCACTGCCTTCTTGAAAATATTTAATAGTTAACCCTTGTGATTCAATATACTTGAATGGTTCAGTTCTGCTTGGATCTCTCTGCTGTGTTAAAGATTCGTCTTTGACTTCATAGGATAAACCTTTGGGTGACAATGTTAAGCTGTACATTAAAGGTTGTTCATCGAGCACTTGCATGGAAATTTCAATTTCCAGTTCTTGTAATTTACCTCTTGTCAAAATTTCATTCAATCCGCCTTTAAGTTGCAATAAATTCTGTAGATTTCCACTTGCTGAAGCTGCTAGTATTGAAAGAACATCTAAAAAAGAAGTTTTTCCTGCTCCGTTTGCACCAATCATGACGATGAGATTTCTCATCTCAAGATCAATATTTTGAAGACGCCGAAAACCCCTTACTGATATATTTTCAAATCTATTCATATTCCGTCCTTAAATAGTGAAACTAGCCTAGACACATACAGCACTTTTCAGGTTAGTGAGGTACACAACAGAGGTAGGGACACGGCACTGCCGTGTCCCTACGGCAATAGAAGAGCAATCGGGGTGTACTTCATAAACGTGGAATCTGCTGTATATCCAGACTAGGCTAAGTATATCTGCCTTAGATACTTTAGAGGTTTAGTAAAGCCAGATGGGTTAATGAAACGGTCTGCATCGCTTGGGTTGGCGCAGCATGAAAAGTCGTTGGAGCAGGCCGTTCACAAGTCGTGTCAATTAAAACAGCACTTGCAGTAGGAAAGAACCGATCGATCCCATCAGATTCATAAAGTCGCCGCTGCCGGCAGTGCGAGGTTCCGTTGGCTTTTGGCGCGCCACAATGGCTTCGACTAACTGCTTTGACAACTCCTGACCTTGGGCATTTCCCTCAGCAGCAAAGAGTTGGTTGGCTCTAGTAGCGTCTTGAGTCGCGCCGCCGAAGTCTCCCAAATCAGCGCGAGACATACTGCGTGCAAAATAAACGGCTGCTAAATCTGGCTTCAAATTCAGGGATTGATTGTAATAATCAATGGCGTTTCTATAGTTTCCCGCTTGAGCTTCCTTTACTCCCAACCGATAGAAGTCTTCAGCATTGCCAAGATTAGTTGGCATTCCTCTAACTCCGAGCAGTTGCGCGTTAGTTAGATTGGCGCCCTGCAAATTCGCGTCGCTGAGATAGGCACTTCTCAAGTCGGCACCGCTGAGGTTGGCCCCTGTCAGGTTTGCACCCGTCAAGTTGACGCCAAACAGACTGGTGCCGCTGAGGTTGGCTCCGCTGAGGTCAGCCCCGGTGAGGTTGGCTCGGCTGAGGTTGGCCAACCTCAAGTCAGCACCTTTGAGATTTGCGCCTGTTAAGTTGGCTAAAACCAGACCTGCACTGCTGAGGTCGCAGTTGGGGCATTGTCTGGTGGCTAGTAATTGTTGCGTGTGTTGGATGTTCTCGGCGCGTGCAGGGGCGATCGGGGCGATCGCGCTCAGCAGGGTTGCAGCAGCCAGGATTCTGAGTTTCATTTTAACCGTCCCAAATCGAAAATGTTAAATCTAAAATAGCTTTTATTCAAGCAATTAAAAATCAAGATAACAGATATTGCTAACTATTGCCTGATTCTTAGCTATGTGCGATCGGCTATTCTGCATTTTATTTAATTTTTGTAGCTAAAAGCCAGTCCCACAAGAGTTTAAAGAAACAAGATTATTAAAATTAGATGAGCGCCAGCTTAAGACTTATGCGAAACCAGTATATGTAGGGTACGCAGTCCGCACCTTACACTGATAATTAGCGCCTAAAACCACTTTTTGTGTAAGTCTTGTGATCGATACCCTACATTAAAGTTATCGTATGACATTAGATACAGCGTATTCCATGTTTGTGAAGTATATTCAACATCCTGTAGGGACACGGCAGTGCCGTGTCCCTACAAGAACTATGTATCTCACATACCTGAAAAGTGCTGTATGAGCGGAGGACACGGCAGTGCCGTGTCCCTACAATTGAGCGCGGTAGGGAAACGGCACTGGCGTGTCCTCGCTTGTCATTCCGGCGCAGCCGGAATTGATATCAAATAGATATTTCGCTGCCAATAAATTAGGGCAACAAAAAACTTGTTACCCTTTAGTAGCGGTTCTGGCCAACATAAAATTCAACAAATAGATTACTCGTGAATAGTGCCATCGGGCATCGTCGTACCCTTAAGATAAACTCCGCTGAGATTAACTCCCGCCAAGTTTGCTCCCAGCAAATTTGCCCCGCTTAAGTCTGACGCACTTAAAATCGCTTCAGTCAAGTCGGCCCTAATTAGGTTCGCTCCCATTAAGTCGGCTCCACTGAGGTCTACTTTGCACAGATTGGCTCCAATTAAATCAGCCTCTGTGAGAACTGCCCTGCGCAAATTGACTCCGTAAAGATTTACTCCATGTAAGTCTGCACGGCTGAGGATTGCCCGAGATATATTGGCTCCAATTAAAGTTGCTTTGATCAGGGAAGCTCCGCTCAAGTCTGCTTTGCTAAGATTTGCTCCCATCAACTCAGTTTCATTCAGGTTAGCTTCAGCTAAAAGTGCTTCTGTGAGGTCGGCTCCACCTAAGTCTGCTCTGCTCAAATTGGTCTTGCACAAATTGGCTTTACCAAAGTTGACTCTGTTGAGTTTGGCTTTGCACAGATTGGCTCCAATCAGGTCAGCTTCATACAGATTTGCTCCAATCAATTCTACTTCGTAGAGATAGACCTCGTGCAGGTAGACCCCGCTAAAATTTCTTTCTCCTATTGCATATAGCTTGAGCAGTTCGTCAACGTTCATTGTGGCTTCTCTACACCTTTTACAATGAAGAATACTCTCAGCCAACTGGTTTAACCGGATGTTCTGCTATGTTATACCAATTTAATGGGTCGTTGCACATATCTCGATCCCCCTCGCATCCCCCTTAAGAAGGGGGACTTTGAGAAGAATCTTGTCCCCCCCTTATTAAGGGGGGTTAGGGGGGATCGAAATTCTATGCAGCCTCATAAAAAATTGGTATTAAATTTTAAATGCTGAAACATTCATTCCCAATGCGATACTTCCCTCAATCTGCAAGATTCCAGCATGAATTAGATTATTTTGGAACTGTGAAGCACAAAACTGTGTTATCTTTTGTCATGGTTAAAAATTAACATTTAATATTTTTTACAATCATCTGAATCGCACTTCTTGACTAAATCAAACAAATTTTGGGTGGAAAGTGCGATCGAACCCATAACTTTTTGTGGCTAGTTGAGTTTACTTAGTAGTAGTGTGACAACGATCACTAATTAATGTTAGTAGTATCACATAGAAACAATCGTTTCGATCACGGCTGGTGGAAAAAAATAGCAGATAGTGGTACTGTGCTGGTAAAAAATTGACAATGCCACGGTCAGTGTGTTTTACTCAACTGGCGATCGAGCAAGTAATTTCACAGATACTTACTCGCAGCAAGAAGGTTGGTTAGAACGTTATTTGGGGCGACCCGCTCCGGCCCGTGAAAGTGCTGATGTATCAAGATTTCTCGCACAGCGAAAGCTAGAAATCAACTTATGGGTATAGGGGTATGTATGTATAAAAGTGCGATCGCTAGTGGACAAACCAAGCCTGTCTGCTAATTAATGACTAAAAATCGCTAAGAACTTCGCAAAAAATAGCAATAAATGCCAGGAAAACTATGATACGTGTTTAGCAAAAGAGAATAAATGGTATTCCTTAAAAGTCGAGTATTACAGCTAATATTTCAGTCGATCGGTTGACTGACAGCAGTATTAGCAATGATGTTTATCTCATCAAGTACAACGCTGACTCAGAGACCATTTTTTTACCAAAAAACTTCGCTGCAACCTTTGCTCACATGAAAAAACTGCTTTTGAGCGTCTGAGTGTGTCCAGGAATGGAAAAGTTTAATTTAGAGAGTTTTTGTATTGCTTTCTTAGCAAGCATAAAGGCTAGTAGTTAGGATTAGGAGTTAATTTTGCTCCCTTTCCCTTGTCAAACAAAGCTTTTGTAGAGCACAAATCGTGAGGTAATTGATATGGCTGGAGTATGTAGACTGAGTATCACAGAGACAATTGAAGAACTAAAAAGCCTTTTGACCGAACAAAAAACGGCAAGTGGCTTTCAAAAAATTCAAGCACTTTACCTGTTCAAAATTTGTCAAGTTAAGACAGTTAAAGAATTGGCAATGACGATCGGGGTAAACCGCATTACAGTCCAGCGGTGGCTGAGAAAGTACCGCTCTGAAGGACTTGAAGGACTCCTGGAAACCAAGCACAGTGGCGGCCGCAAGCCGGCGATTCCTCCTCTAGCCCGTGCTAATTTGGCAATGCACCTCAGCGACCCCCAAAAAGGCTTTAAAAGCTATGGAGAAATTCAAGAGTGGTTGCAGCAGGAATACAGCATTGAGGCTTCCTATAAAGCCGTTTATGCGACGGTGCGATACCAACTAAAAGCGAAGTTGACCAAAGTATGATAGGATGACTAACTTGCAGGTTGTGTCTAGCTTGCAGGTTTTGACTGTTTTCATATCAGACCCAAGCTTTCAGCCTCAAAATGAACCTGAAAAACAGTCTAAATAACGACTCATTTAGAGATTTTGTTTGACCGGCGAGTTTGGTTATTTTACGATCAGATATCGATTGTCATAATTTAAGGCAAAAACCGATCTAAAGCGGCTTTCAACTCTTCAATTTCTGTATCAATATTACCTTCTTTGGCGGCTCTAGCGATGCACTCAGTTAGATGTTCGTCAAGAATGATTCTCGCTACCCGATCGAGCGCGCCTCGAACCGCAGCAACCTGTACCAGAACTTCTGGACAGGGACGATTTTCCTGCACCATTGTTTTTATACCCCGAACGTGTCCCTCAATCCGAGACAAGCGATTCACGAGCCGCCGCCGGGATTCTTCATCGTGATGGTGAGGGTGAACGGAGCCATCATCGTGATGGTGGTGGGATTTTTGGGATTTTGAGGGCAAAGATTTGTCAGTAGAAGTATCAGATAAAATCATGAGGCGAAATTTAATAGTTAGAATTTAGAATTCAGAATATTGTGAGTTCGTGCAGAGTTCCTGACTTAGTGTATTCTAACCTACCCTTAGAAAAAAACGTTGCTCCCAAGACGCTGAGAATTTGGCAAAATGTATTTGGGAGTTCGTAGTCGCAGATGAAATCGGCGCGAGAACTCCTGCACCTAACTCAGCTAACCTAAAATTCACGTTATGGGAATATTCAAATTTTTTCGCCCCGCGCCCCGAATGGTGGCTTCGCTGTTAAGCATATTTTTAGGAATGACGATCGCCCTAAATGCTTGGATAATCAGCCCTGCACCTGCCTCTGCTACTGACATCCAGCCCTCGCCCAACTTGCGGGAACAGCCCAAAACAGGTGTGGCGAAAGTACAAATCGAGGAACCCTCATCGGCTGTCGAAAATCCCCAAAAGTTGGCACTTCGGGGCGCGGAACTCGCGGCGACTGCCAGCAGCAATAGCTTTGTCACCGCAGCGGTCGATCGAGTCGGGCGAGCAGTTGTCCGAATTGATACCGAGCGCACAGTCAGCCGCAACATCGATCCACTCATGGAAGATCCCTTCTTCAATAGATTTTTCCGAGAAGACTTGCGGACTCAAGTACCCAGACAAGAACGCTTGCGGGGTCAAGGTTCCGGCTTCGTGATCGACAAAAGCGGGACTGTATTAACCAACGCTCACGTAGTTGATAAAGCCGATCGAGTCACTGTCACTTTAAACGACGGCAGCATATTTCCGGGAGAAGTATTAGGTACGGACGAAGTGACAGATTTAGCCGTTGTCAAAATTAATACCAAGGGTGTTAACTTGCCCGCAGCAGCTTTGGGAGATTCCGATGCGGTGAAAGTCGGAGATTGGGCGATCGCCGTCGGCAATCCTTTAGGATTTGACAATACAGTCACCTTGGGAATTATTAGCACCCTGAAGCGATCGAGCGCAGCCGTAGGAATTCCCGACAAACGCCTCGATTTCATTCAAACAGACGCCGCCATCAACCCCGGCAATTCCGGCGGCCCGCTGTTAAACGGTTTAGGAGAAGTAATCGGGATTAACACGGCGATTCGAGCCGATGCAATGGGAATTGGCTTTGCGATTCCGATCAACAAAGCAAAAGCCATCTACGCGCAGTTAGCCAAGGGAGAAAAAGTCAGTCACCCATTTTTAGGCATTCAGATGATTGCATTGACTCCTGAAATTGCCAAAGAGAATAACGCCGATCCAAATGCTGTTTTGATCGTACCGGAGGTCAAAGGAGTATTAGTGATGCGAGTGATGCCAAATACGCCTGCTGAGAAAGCGGGGATTCGCAAGGGAGATGCGATCGTGCAAATTGACGGCGAGGCTGTCACGACGGCGGAACAGTTGCAAAATCTGGTGGAAAATAGCCAAATCGGTCAAAGTTTGAAACTGAAACTGCGGCGGGGTTCTTTGATGAAAGATGTTGTTGTTCAAACGGCTCAATTGAGAGATTTTTAGAGCGGAAGGGGAGGGGGGGAAACTGTTAAAAATCCCTCCTCCTTGTTTTTTTTGTTTGAATTGATTCGGTAGTGCGATCGCTGATGAGGGAATCGAGAACATTTTGGCTAAAACCTTGGATAACGGCGATCGCGTCTTCGGAGAAAATGGGGATGGGGTGTTTTTCCAGTTTAGGAGTTGCCAGTCAATTTTGAGTTCGGTGAGGGTGCGGGGGGATGCCCTCTGTGGATTTGATTTGGGGCAGTGGTATTTTTTGACGAGTTGCAGGTAGATGTCGGTGGCGGGGCGATCGCGGTTATCGAATTTGCTGCGAGCGATGACGCTATGCGATCGTGCTAATATTACACATAGGTGTTTGTCCCCCTAATGTGGGTCAATTTTTCGCAAAACAGCAAAGGTGCTTATGATTCAGTCAATTGCAGATGGCAGAAAAGAGGATGGAAACCGATCAATTGCAGACAAGATAATAAAGCGTTTGGATGAGCTGGATCAAACTATTGAAAATAATCAAGGGCGTTGGGCTTGGGAACTTCTACAAAATGCTAAAGATAGCATAGCGGAAGATAACGAGAGAACGGTATCTGTTCAAATACAACTTGATGAAAATACTGTTGAGTTTAGGCATAATGGCGCACATTTTACAGAGCAAGACGTAAGAGGTCTAATAAACCAAATTTCTTCCAAAGAAATTGAAGAAGGACATCAGACCCAAAAAACTGGTAGGTTTGGGACAGGTTTTTTGACAACACATTTACTTTCAAGAGTAATTCAGATAAAAGGAATTTTACAAGCAGCAGATAATAATTTTTATCAGTTTAATTTTTCATTAGACAGACAAGGTACGACGACAGCCCAACTCATTCCTAAAATCAAGAATTCCTGGGAGGAATTTGATAACTCAGTCAAACAAATAGATGCTAAATACGACAAGAATGGATTTAATACATCTTTTTGTTATCAATTAGAAACGGAAAAGCAAAAAAAAGTTGCTAAAATTGGTGTCGAGGAATTTGCCAAACTAATTCCTTTTGTTTTGGCATTTATTCCTAGAATTTTCAGAGTAGAAATCCTAGATAATACTACAAACAATATTATCATTTTTGAAAAAAATCAAGAGTTGATAGATGGTTTCGTTGTACCTATTTCAAAAAATAAAAATGAAAAAAAAACCAATATTTTCATTTTATATGCGTCTGATGATAAGGTCAAGATTGCTACCGAACTTGAAGAAACTGAAAAAGGCTATTTAGTAAAAAGCATAGAAAAATTTCCCAAATTGTTTTGTGACTTTCCTCTCATTGGCAGTGAGAACTTTCACTTTCCTGTAATTGTAAATAGCTTCTTTTTCAATCCACTAACTGAAAGAGATGGAGTTTGGCTAAAAGATAGTGATCATACACAAGTAAAAGAAAATCAAAAACTTTTACAAAATGCTGTTGAATTGTATAAAAATCTAATTTCTAAAGTTTCAGAGGGACATTTTTTTGATCTATATAATCTTGCCGAAACTAAAATGCCTTCTACAAATGAAAAATACTTTAATGAAAAGTGGTACAAAGACTTTATTCAAAAACCTATGAGGGAATTTATTTATAAGGCAAAAATTGTTGAAATTGAAGGTGAAAGTTCTGAAAAGAAAACAATTGAAGAGTTATGGTTTCCGATAAAATCTTTCACAAAACCAGTAAAGGAAAAGATTTGGCAGTTTGTTTTTGATTTATCTCCAAATGTAGTGTGCAAAAGAACGCATCTACATAATTGGTCTGACATATATTGGGAGAACGGGAAAACAATAAATTATCAAATACTGGTAAATAGTATAGCAAAACTGGAAAATATCCACAAACTAAGTCAGGCGCTGAAAAAATCTGAAGATGATACTTTCGATTGGCTAAATTTGTTAGGCAACTTTCTTCTTGAAGATGATAGTAATCTTGCATTATTTGAAAAAGAGGCTAGGATTATTCCTAATCAAAATGGAATATTTAACAAAAAGATAGATCTATATAGTGACGAAATAAAAGATGATGAATTAATGGATATTATAGAATTGTTGGGAGAAGATTGGAAAGATATTTTACGACACGATTCTATAAATTTTGGAACGTATAGGAGCAAAAATAGAAAAGATATTGCTGTTAAGATAACTGAAAAGTTGAAAAACCTTGATAATAGTAGTGACGATGTAGTAAAGGCTATTAATCTTTTATCTGAATGGTTTGAAAACAACCCTGCACTGGCAAAAGATTTATTTGAACAGTTGTATAGTAAGCGGGCGGAACTTTTTATGAATACGATAAAAGACAAAGAAAGTCTTTATAAAGTAATGCGAAATTGTACTGATTTATCCAAGCTTGCCCAAGTGGTAAAAGCTATCGGAGATAATCCTAAAATAATTGAAATCCTTGAGAATGCAGAAGTAACCAAACTTTTACAGGAATTTAATGCTGATAATATATCTGATTTGAAGAAAATGCTAATTTCAGCTCAAAATATTTCTAAAATATCAATTACCCAAGAAACTTTACTGAGTTTAGGAGTAACATCTATTGAAGAATTAGAGGACGCTTTGAAGGATAAAAATATTGCGGCTCAGTTTATACATACATCTACGCCAACGTTGCAAATGTTCTTATCTGTTCAAAGGTTAATTAAAAGAGCTAAAGATAATGTACTTCAGCATTTAAAGATTCTTCCAGAGTATGATTGCAGCGAATGCGAAGAGCTAGCTACTACTGTACTTGGAGGAATAAAAAAAGATGGTTTACCTATATATGTTGTTGTAAGACCGTCGGACAATCGAGAGGTGATTGTTTACTATAGCTCTGAAAAAGATACTTTAGATAATCCTTATGCAGAATTATGGATTGATAATGGGGTAGATAAACCAAGACATTTAACACTAGGCAAAATTCTTAAAACAACAGGTATTAATAGGATTCCAGTTTAAACATGGATATTACAAATGAAGTAACCCAAATAATTGGACAGGCAGAAAGCTCTACGCTTGAATATAAAGCGGTTTTGCCACCCTCTAGGAATATTGCTCAACTAATCAGTTCATTTGCTAATACTGAGGGTGGCTACATCATTTTGGGTGTGTCAGATAATCTTGAAATTAACGGTTTAAGTGAAGACTTTCATGCCAACACGATTACTCATAAAGCATTAGATAGTCTTTCACCCCGACCGCAGGTATATTACCAATACGTTGTATATAATGGCAAAAAACTTTATGCAATAAAAATTGAAAAATCTGATATTTCAGTTGCTGTAGAAAATAAAATATATAAAAGAGTTGGCGCTAACATTCAACTTTTAAATCCTACTGAAGTTCAATTCAAGGTGAACGGATATTTACGAATAAAAAGTATAAGTCAGCAGCTTGAAGAATATAATAGAAAGGCAACAAATGCCAAGAGCAAGTTGATTGAACACTATCAAAGTATTTTAAAGATAATAGATGATCTTGGTCAGATGCTTTATCCAATAGATGCAAATACGCCGACAATCAATCAAGAAGGGAAAATACTTACAAGAATATTGTTTTCCTCCTTTGTTGATAACTTTGAAACATATTTGTCTGACTTGTTGTATGAGATTTTTCTTGCGAATACTGACACACTAAAATCAAAACAGCAAGTTACTATTGAAGAGGTTTTAAAATGTTCAGACTTGCAAGAATTTGTGGAGTATTGGGCCAAAGAAAAACTTGGTAAGTTGCAAAAAGGTAGTGTAAAAGGTTTTATCAAGGAAAATAAACAAATAAGCGATTTGGGTGTTCTTGATAAATCTAAGCAAAATGAAATAGAGAAGATACTTCAAATAAGGCATTTGTATTCTCATAGAAATGGATCTGTAGATGAAAAATTTCTTCAATATTTTGCTGGAAAATTCACTTTGAATTCAGAACATCAAATGTCTATTAGTGAGATTTGCGATACGCTATGTTATTTGGCTGAAGTTACCGACCAGATTGATTCAGCGGCAACAGCTAAATATAAACTGGCACAGATCAATAAATGATTAAAAAATATTTTCAAAAGAGTTATATCGGCTTTAGCTCCCTCCTCACCCAAAAAGTAATCACTAGCCATGCTCTCAAAAGTTAATTTAACACGCGATCGCCCCACATTCATACCCATGATTCTCAAGCCATCTTGATTCTAACCTCAGTCAAAAGAATTACCTACAAATCAGTATCTACGGGATTGATATCTTCCGGGGGTGGATGACGACCCCGTAATTCCTCTTCTGCCCGAATTGCCAACATAGTTGACCGATTCAAATCAAGGGCTTGCACCGTTGCTCGACCGATCCCCGTTAACCCAATTACTTCCACGCCATTCCAAGCAAAGTGAGTATTCCATCTCTGTTGACGAGGATTAAAAATATAGACAACCTCATCTTCAGGAGCCATTACCAACTCCACCAGCCTAGTATCCTCCTCTTCAAACAGAACCGGATTAAAAATCACATCAACCTTTAGTTTCAGCGATCGAGCAGATTGCAAGCTGATGAAGTAGAGCAGCAGCAACGCTCATTTCGCCTGATTCCGATCGCCCCCTACACAAAATTAGCCGGATCTTGATCTCGCCGATGCTTCGCGAGAATCGGAGAACCTTGGCCATCGCCCGCTAAAGCCGCCGTTTCCTCCAAAGCTTCCCTCAAGCGCTTGGCGGCGTAGATGGACATATCGCGGGGCACATTTACCCGATCGCGCAAATACCGCAAAGCCCCATCAGATCCAGCCGGCGGCTTACAAACTTCGCCAGTCATCATCAAAGTTAAAGCACAACGCAAAGCTTCATCAAATAAGCTGTCGTCAGCAGGATTGACTTTAATAATGTTGCGCTGATGCTTGATAACGCGATCGAGTGCTTCAGCGCGCGAGGTTTCCGGTTCTGGATACATCACATCTGGTAATCCAGCCCAAGGCCCATTATCCACGCGGGTTTTGTTGATTAGCATTTGCGGTTCGCCGTTTTCATAACAGCCGCCCATTTGAGGTGGCAAATCGTGGACGTGGGTGTGGAAGTCGCTTTGAGTACCGCGATAGGTCGATCGGCTTTCCATCCCCGCAAACCAGTCAGCAAAGCGCGGGTTTTCTTCACGCATGGAGTAGCCTTTGTAGTAGTAAAGACTGGCATTCATCCGTTCGACGTAGGGCGTAAAGATCACATCCGCAGTGCCAAATTCAGCGAGGAAATAAGGCCCGGGAGTGCTAGCTAGGGCGGCTTCAACTTGGGCGGCAACACTGATAAATTGGTTGCGGTTGTTTTGTTCTACTTTGACGGAACTGGCGGGGTAGCACAACCAAGAACACCAGGCCCTAAATAGCAGTCGTTCTAGTCGGCGCATGGGCATGACTGCGGGGTGTTCCATGCCCAAACTCAACGGGCCAAAGACTCGTTCTAGGGCGATTAAAATGTCATCGCTTTCGGTGATGATGCGGCCGTCTAGTTCGATCGCGGGTAGCATTCCCGACGGCACTTTGCGCTTATACCAGCTCTCCTTGTCCCCATAGCAGAACATGGTAACTTTTTCAATGCGGTAGGGGATTTGTTTTTCTTCCAACCACAGCCAGATTTTTTGGCAGTAGGGACACCACGCATGATTGTCGCGGTACAGGGTGACTCGCACCTCGGATTCGGTTTTACCGAAGAGGCGCAACCGGGATTGAGCGTTGGTGGGGCCGTTGGTGCGATCGACTTCAAAGTCTGTGAGGGCTTCTAGTTGTGTCCAGCTTAGGGGAGAAACAGTCATAAAATTTTAGATTTTAGATTAAAGAATTGGAGAATTGCCGAAAGCTACTTCTTAATAATAATTTAGTATCACATCCGGTAGCATCGGAATTATTAATATTAGCGAAATCAGGATACGACAGTGCCGTTTCCCTACAATTAATCTGGTGTAGGGACACGGCACTGCCGTGTCCTCTATATCATTCCTGCCGTGTCCTCTATATCATTCCGATGCAACCGGAAACGATATAAATTATGAACTAACTCTATTAGTTGGGTGCGCTATACGCACCCTACTAATTACTACAAAATTATAATTAAAAAAGCTTTTGAGGACGATCGTCCTCACTACAAACTTATAATTAAGGCGACATTTGGGGAGGGGGCGGGGCGTCTTGAATTTTAGTGAGTGCTGCTTTCATTTCGGGAGTTGCCAAGAATTTTTGGGTGTCTGCGATTAAACGATCGCCCCAGAGGTTTTCTTTGAGAAAATCTACCGTAGCATAGCGTTTGTCCAGTTTCAGGGCAGCTTCTCCCATTGCTAAGCCTTTTGCTTTGTCGCCTTTGCCGTACAATGCTACTGATAGAGCTAGCATTGCTTCCGCTGCTTCTTTGTCGATCGCGATCGCCTGTTCCCAGCGTTTGATAGCGCTATCGACATCTCCCATTTCATATTTGACTAATCCGATGTTGTTGATAGCGGGCCAAAGTTTTTTTTCTAAAGCAAAGGCTTTTTCGTATTGGGCGATCGCCCGATCGAACTGCTTGAGCTTGTAAAAAGCATTGCCCAAATCAAATAATGCACCTGGAGTATCCGGTTTTATTTTCAAACCAGCTTGCAAGTATTCGACTGATTTCTCATACTTAGCTTGTCGAAAGTGCGCTTCTCCCAAAACAAATTTAATTGAGGCATTTTCGGGCGCGAGGGATTGAGCTTGCTGCAAAGCCACAATTCCTTTGTCAAACTGCTCAACTTGAAGGTACAAACTGCCTAACAAAGTCCAAGTTTGAGCATTCTTGGGGGCTAATTGTGTGGCGAGTTCGGCTCTGGGTACTGCCAGTTGGTACTGCTGGAGTCTGGCTAACTGGACGGCTTCTTCTACAAGGCTCAAGGCTGTTTGTTCGAGTTGGGCCGAGTCGATTTGCAAGGTGTAAGGCAGGAGTGCCTGGGCGATGACAGGCTTGGGCATTGTCCACAAACCAAGTACGAGCAGCAGAGATAGTACAGGAAGACGATTAGGCACGCGAGCAGCCCCAGGAAAAAATATAATGGTTTCTCGATCGCCCATAATAACCTATATTCTTGAATTTTGATATTGATTCCTGACTCACAACGTTTTTCGGGTTTGATTTAAATAGTTCCCAAATTCTGTTTTTGTTTAGGAATAAAAATTTTTATTCACTCCAAAGCGAAAGGACTGAAGTCCTCACTACAAAACGGGGGAAGTTCTTACTTTTTATACATTCCGGCTGCGCCGGAATGATATAGAGGAGACTGCACGTGCCGTTTCCCTACGTCAGATTAATTGTAGGGACACGGCAGTGCCGTGTCCTGATTTCAGGTAATATTAATTCCGATGCAACCGGAATTGATATCAGCAATTTGATTGAGTTAACAACGTTTGTTGAATCTTGTCTAACAATTGTTCTGCTGATAAGTAAGAAGGTAGAATTTTGGCAGATACTTCTTGCAGGAGAAAGTCGATCGCCTCAGATTGCGAATTTACAGCAGACCGATAATCCCAGACTAAAATTGGCAGTTTTACTGACATTTGCCGCAGGTTCGATAGCCCTTGCAGCATAGCGGAGGATTCTGAGGGGGCATCTTGTAAGCATAGCAAAACTAAGTCAACGCTTTGATATTGCAATTGTTGCAAAACTTCTGTCCAACTCTGAGCGATCGACCCTCGAAATCCTGCGGTTTGGATGTACTGAATTAAAGCTTGAAAGTTGGGAGTAGAAAACTTAGAACTGGGAATCGGCATCTCGGCTGCGGTCGATCGATCGCGATTTTCCAATTCTGTGCTCGGATTCCCGACCGCAGGGCGGTTCAAGTCCGGTAAACTCGAAATGTCGGCAAATAAAATGCTGGGCTTCCAACTCATGCCAGCAGCTACTTGAATCACTTGCCACAATGCACTTGCTACCAACCCGGTGCCGTCGGAACTGCCGCTCGCTAAACACGGAAACACCGATAACCCTTTGACTTGATTCGCTAGTTGCGTCGTTGCGGGGTCTAAAGTCACCAAGGGGAGAGAACCCAAATTTCGAGACCGACTTAACTGTTCGATAAAAGCTAAGGGATTTTCCAGTTGACTCGTACTGTCCAAGACGATCGCGTCTGGCCGCCAAATTCTGGCTACCAGTTCTGCTTGGCCGAGGTCGTCTGCTTCTAAAACCCGGCAGTAGGTGGGGTTGAGGAGTAAAGCGGAGCCTTGGGAGGAACTGTTTTGCGGGCTGAGCCACAACACGGTTAAAGAACTTCTCACCTTGCTGGTACTGGCATCGGGGCGGACGATCGAGTCTAGCAACCTCCGCAAAGCGGGTTCTTCGACCGGCAAGCTCAAAAAGCCTTCGGCGCGGTTGACAGAAGCCCGTTCTTTTTCGCCTCTGGTGGCTGTGACGATCGCCGGAATCGATCGGGTATCTGGATCGCTCTTGAGCAGCGTCAGCACGTCCCAACCGGACAGCAGCGGCAGTAGCGGGTTGAGAAAAATCGCTTCGGGACTGAACCTGCGGGCTTTTTCCAGCGCTTCAGTGCCGGAACGGGCGACTATTACTTGGTAGCCCAAACCGGAGAGGACGTTGGTTAAATCTTCGATATATTTGGGAACTGCTTCGACTATTAATACTAGCCGAGAGCGAGAATTGGCGATCGGAGTCTGATATTTTGGTGTTAAGAATTCTGCCTCGGCCGCAGTCCTTCCTGGGGATTCTTCCGTACTGTTTCTCGGAGGATTTGGCGGTAGCAGTAGGGTAAATTGAGAGCCTTGGTTTTCTGAGGAAATAAACGAAACATCTCCGCCGTGGAGACGGGCGAGGCGTTGAGTTAGTACCAATCCCAGTCCGGTTCCTTGAAATCGGCGAGTCATGGTGCTTTCTAACTGTTGGAATTTCTGAAAGATCAGGTGCTGTTTGTCGGCGGGGATGCCGATGCCCGTGTCCCAAACTGTGAATGCGAGCCAACCTTCCCAAACATTTACTTTCAATCCGATTTTGCCGCCAGTTTCTGTGAATTTTAAGGCGTTAGAAAGCAAATTCACCAGCATTTGCCGCAGTCGTAGTTCGTCGGCAATTAAATAGCTTAGTCCTGGTTCTATTTCGAGTGTAAATTCGATTTGGGCGGAGAACTCGGCGTTTGCTTCGCCATTTGTTTGGCTCGGCTGAGCAGGGGATTTTTCTTCTTGCTGTTGCAGTTGTTTTGCTTGTTCAAATGCTTTTTTGCAGGTGGCTGCTATCTCGACAGGTTCGGGAATTAGTTCTAGCTGCCCGGTTTCCATTCGGGTTAAGTCTAAAATGTCGTTAACTATTGTCATCAAATGCCGCCCGCTTTTATGAATTAGTTTGGCGTAGCGGGTTTGGCGATCGTTGAGTTCTCCGATCAATTTATCTTTGAGCAGGCTGGACAAACCGAGGACGGCGGTGAGTGGGGTTTTTAGTTCGTGGCTGATGCAGGATAAAAATTCGTCTTTGAGTCGGTTGAGGTGGATTAAATCTGCGTTTTTTGCTGCTAGTTCTTTGGCGACTAAATGTTCTTCAGTGACATCTTGTCCCATGACTAAAATTAGGTTGTCTGAGAGTGGCTGTTTGACAAATTGCCAGATCCGTTCTTGACCTATTTGTACGGGACAATCGCAAATGTAGGTGTCTGGTTTGCCTGCGATCGGACACCAACCTGGAGCGATTAAGGTTGATGGGGAGGCGGCGGCGTACAGGGGCAGGGAGCAACTGGTGGCTGCGGTTGAATTCAGATCGCTCGATCGACTTGCTCCTACTAAGCTCCGACATTCTTGGGTAATGGCTTCTACCTGCGCCCTCGTGTATTCGGTTGTTGAATGGCTGGGTTTTTGGGGGCTGCCGTGTTTGCCCAAATTTGCTGCTGGTTCTGGAACAGGTTCTGGGCCTGCTCCCAGCAAAATCCGCCACGCTGCGTTTTGGCTGACTATCTGTCCGGTGGGGGTTTGCAATCTCAGCGGCAGGGGCAGTTTTTCCAGCAGTTCGACTAGGGAGTTGAGGTTTTCCGAGGGTTTCAATCCTGCTTCTAGAAACCGCACTTGAGCTCCTAGGGCGGTGGCGATGGCTGCGGAAACGGGGATTAATTCGATTTCTTTGACTGCTGATGGCTTGGCAGTCAGGCTGCTGTTAAGTGCGGCGAATTGCAGCAGGCTCAGGCTGTCTAGTAGTCCTAAAAATTGACCACTGGCATCTGTCAGCCCGATCGGGCTTTTCGAGGCACAACCAGCGATTTGGTTGAGCCTGGTTGCGGTGTTAAGTTCCTCTGTTTGCAGGTACTGCCAGAATTCGCTGATGCTCAGAGCGGCTGATACTGTTCTAATGGGCTCGATCGCGATCGGGCTTCCCTTCAAAGGTTGCTCCCAGTCGTTTGTGTTCACGGCTCCACCAGCCCAAAGGGCGCGCAGGTAAACTAATCCCAGGGGCTTTAGCTGTTCGTTGACTACTGCGACTCGATCGCAATTACCCAGGCTGAAAATTGACCGCAGAGACTCTAGCGCCGCCGTGGATTGGCACAGCGGCACTAACTCGATAAAATTCTTGAGACTGGGGCTGATGGTTGGCATAACAAACCTGAGAGTCTGCTATCAATAGCAGTAATATTTTTGATACCCAATGTAGCTGCGGCTTTCTTTATCTTATTTGTTTTATATCAGTTCGCTATCAGACCGGGGATCGCCACCAGACCTCTGAGTTCGAGGCCTGCAACCCATTTGAGGCGATTAACAGTTATTTTAAGGCTTAAGCTTAATTGCAGAAATCAACATCAGGGTGGTTGACGCAGGAGCAGATGAGTTTAATTATCTCTGTATTAAAAAGTTCTCACCAATTTTGCTGTTAAGATTGCTTACAGTAAATGTTGCTGTAATTGTTAAAATATTAAGTGTTTTTTAAAGGAGATATCAACTCTGAGGGAGCCAGCACTTTCAGCTAATGCGGATGTTTTACCTACAGCTTTGCTTCCCCAACTGTCGATCGGTATTTTTGTCCAGTCTGAAGAACTTGCAGGCTGTACGATCGAGCTTTTGAGAGGCGATCGCTATGTTTTAACATACATCAAGTCGGCGGTGGAGTTTTTGGGATTCCTGAAGAAGCACAATTACGTCGATTGTTGGGTTTTTGAGGTAGATGAGGATCTGCGATCGGTTCTGAGCTGCAAGAACGATCGCTCTTTTTGCATACTGTGATTTTTTCGCCCCATCCCGGGGAAGATGGAAGACCCGAAATACAAGCTTTAGAGGGTTTTGAGGCGGGGGCTAGTACCGCCGACAAAAGTCAAGAACAAAGTTGTGCTTTTTTTTATCAAAAGATGGGGTTTAAAACTCCGTCGAAGAGCGAGCGTGCATCGCCTTCAGTAGCCGGCTTTATATTTACTGGAGGCACACTTACCAGTAAATGTGCTATAATAGTGTAATGTTAACCATAAACTACCGCTACCGAGTCTACCCAACCACCGCTCAAGAACAGTTGTTGAAAGAGTGGATGGATACTTGTCGCGTCGCCTATAATTACGGGCTACGAGAAATCAAGGACTGGTGTAATAGTCGGAAATGTATGGTTGACAGATGCTCTATCAGTCATGAATACATCATGCCTGCCGATCGTCCTTTTCCTAGCGAAGTAAAACAGCTCAACGCCCTGCCAAGTGCCAAAAAAGTATTTCCCCGATTGGGTGAAGTGCCAAGCCAAGTGTTGCAGCAAGCGCTCAAGCAATTACACCGAGCATGGGAACGATTTCAAAAAGTTGGACACGGGTTCCCTCGATTCAAGAAGTTTGGGCAATTCAAATCTTTGTTGTTCCCCCAATTTGCCAAGAATCCTGTGACTGGGGTACATATTTCTCTGCCCAAACTGGGAGAAGTACCAATTACTTTACATCGCCCAATCCCCAGTGGTTTTGTGGTGAAACAAGTAAGGATAATCAACAAAGCTGATAGATGGTACGCATCTATTAACATTCAATGCGATGTCAATGTCCCTGATCCCAGTCCACACGGTCATCCCATTGGAGTAGACGTTGGACTTTCTAAGTTTCTGGCAACCAGTGACGGGTTAATCGTAAAATCGCCTAAGTTCTTAAAAGTCATGCAACGCAAGCTGAAATTGCTGCAACGCAGACTTTCTCGAAAAAAGAAGCGGTCTAAAAATTACGAAAAACAACGCATTAAGGTTGCTAGAATCCACCACAAAATTGACAACATCCGTAAGGACTTCCACTTTAAACAAGCTCATGTTCTTTGCGATGCTGGTGATATGGTCTTCATGGAAGACTTGGATTACCGAATCCTTGCCAAAGGAATGCTTGGAAAGCAAATGCTTGCAGAGGGATTTGGACAATTCCGAAATATCACGAAGTACGTGTGTTGGAAGCGCGGGAAATTTTTTGGTGAGGTGAACGCCAGGGGAACTTCGCAGGAGTGTCCTGAGTGTGGCGCTCCCGTGAGAAAAGATTTGAGTGTTAGAGTACATTCTTGTTCTAATTGTGGCTATACAACCGATAGGGATGTCGCTAGTGGTCAAGCGATCAGAAATAGAGGAATAGCTCTGCAACGTACCGATGGGCAGTCGGGAATTCAAAATGCCTATGCAGACGGTTTGCCGGGGAAAGGGAATTCTCTTTCGTTGCGTCAAAGTCGAAATCCCGCAAGGGAGTAACTAGGAAGTCTAAGAAGTGATTCTTAGAAGCTCCGCACCTGATAGTCGGAGTGATGTCACCACCCTGCTGAGGTGCAACTGCCAATCTCTCGATCGAACTCCATAGCTGCAAGTATCGATCGGGCGATCGCACAATTTCTGAAACTTTCCACGACCGTTGCTGTCAATAACCAATCCGCAACCATCGATGCCACGGCCCAATTGACTGCTCAAAGTTTGTTAAGCCGACAGCAGCGCCGACTTGCTGCAGAAAAATTACGCGAGCGATTAGGATACTTAGGTGTGTATTATCAAAGAAATTCCCAGATTTTTTGGCGAAATCTGTCTGTGTCAGAGAAGCAAAAGTTTTTGGAGCAACTCAAGTCAAGTTATCGCGACATCATTTTAAATTATTTTGCTGAAGATACTGCGGTCAATAATCAAATAGATGAATTTGTAAATTTGGCTTTTTTTGCTGATGTTCCCGTGACTCAAGTTGTAGAAATTCACATGGCATTGATGGACGAATTTGCCAAACAGCTAAAATTAGAAGGGCGCAGCGAGGAAATATTGCTCGATTACCGCTTGACTTTGATTGACGCGATCGCTCATCTGTGCGAGATGTACAGGCGATCGATTCCGAAAGAACCCATACGGTAGAAGCTAGAAGGCAAACCGCCGAATTTTACCAAGCAGAAACCAGAAGACTGAACGCAGGGCGATCGACAAGCTGAAATTATTATAAAATAACAAAGAACAGTGGATTCAAGACAAATAACAACTATTATCTGACAACTAATACTCAATACTTAAAAAAGTTCATGAGTCCTCTAAAAAAAACCTACGTTCTGAAGCTATACGTTGCAGGGAATACTCCCAACTCAGTCCGAGCTTTGAAAACCCTAAAAGACATCCTAGAACAAGAATTTCAAGGAGTCTACGCGCTGAAAGTCATAGATGTACTCAAAAATCCTCAGCTAGCAGAAGAGGACAAAATTTTGGCAACCCCGACGCTGGCGAAAATCCTACCGCCACCAGTGCGAAAAATTATTGGGGATTTGTCCGATCGCGAGAAAGTTCTGATAGGATTAGATTTGCTCTATGAAGAACTTCGCGAAGAAGACCTGAATTCATAAGATAATCAAGTAGCAGTCATGAATTATTGAGCACAAGCCCAAACCAAAAGCTGAGTATAAAGACTCATAAACAGCGGTTAATGAGTAACAACTAAAGAATACTGAGAATTGACAAAAATCGATATGAATGAAATTATTCAAACGGCGCAACCAAAAGGATTTGTAACGGCAGGTGTTGAAAAAATTCGCACGATGATTGAGGGTTTCGATGACATCAGTCATGGCGGAATGCCGATCGGCAGAACCACCTTAGTCAGTGGCACGTCAGGCACGGGAAAAACTTTATTCGCCGTACAGTTTATCTATAACGGAATCACCTATTTTGACGAACCAGGAGTGCTCGTAACTTTTGAAGAATCTCCGGCAGATATTATTAAAAATGCTTGCAGTTTCGGTTGGGATCTAGCCAAGTTAATCGATGAAGGTAAGCTATTTATTTTGGATGCTTCCCCCGATCCAGAAGGTCAGGATATCGTCGGAAATTTTGATTTGTCTGCCTTAATCGAACGGATTCAGTACGCCATTCGCAAATACAAAGCCAAGCGCGTTTCTATAGATTCAGTGACAGCCGTATTTCAGCAGTACGATGCTGCATCGGTAGTACGCCGAGAAATTTTTCGCTTAGTTGCGCGCCTCAAACAAGTAAGCGTAACTACAGTTATGACTACCGAACGGGTAGAAGAATATGGCCCCGTGGCGCGGTTTGGAGTGGAAGAGTTTGTGTCAGATAATGTGGTAATTGTTCGCAACGTTTTGGAAGGGGAACGCCGCCGCCGCACCATGGAAATTTTGAAGTTGCGCGGTACAACTCACATGAAGGGCGAATATCCTTTTACTATGACTAACGACGGCATTAATATTTTCCCCTTGGGGGCGATGCGATTAACTCAAAAGTCTTCTAACGTGCGGGTTTCTTCGGGCGATAAAACTCTCGACGAAATGTGTGGCGGCGGTTTCTTTAAAGACTCGATTATTTTGGCTACGGGTGCGACGGGAACCGGTAAAACACTATTGGTGAGTAAGTTTTTGCAGAATGCTTGTATGAACGGCAATCGAGCACTACTTTTTGCCTATGAAGAGTCGCGGGCTCAGTTATTCCGCAATGCTTATTCTTGGGGTATTGACTTTGAGGAAATGGAACAGAAAGGGTTGCTCAAACTGCTGTGTACTTACCCGGAATCTGCGGGTTTGGAAGACCACTTGCAGACAATTAAATCAGAAATTGCTGAATTTAAACCTTCTAGAATTGCCATAGACTCGCTGTCTGCCTTAGCTAGAGGTGTCAGCAATAACGCTTTCCGACAATTTGTGATCGGAGTAACAGGTTTTGCGAAGCAGGAAGAAATAACCGGCTTTTTCACAAATACCAGCGACCAGTTTATGGGTTCTAATTCGATTACGGACTCCCATATTTCTACGATTACTGACACGATTATCATGCTTCAGTATGTAGAGATTCGAGGAGAAATGTCGCGGGCAATTAATGTGTTTAAAATGCGCGGTTCCTGGCACGACAAAGGGATTCGGGAATACACAATTACTGAAAGAGGCCCGCAAATTAAAGATTCGTTCCGTGGTTACGAACGGATTATCAGCGGTTCTCCGACTCGGATTACAGTTAATGAGAAGAGTGAGTTATCGCGGATTCTCCAGGGCGTGCAAAGTCAAGATAATGACGATATTTAAGAGTTAGCAAATGTATCCGTAGGGGCGAAGCATTTCGGTAGTAAATCTCTGATTCTCACTAATAAATTTTCTGCCGAAATGCTTCGCCCTTCCAAAATAGAGATGCACCCTGTTCTGAGTTCGATCGTCCAAACAACCATAAAAAATGATCGATCGCGAACGATCGATCATTTGATTTACTTAAGTGAGCACGGAGGGATTTGAACCCCCGACCCTCTGGACCGGAACCAGATGCTCTATCCACTGAGCTACGTGCCCTTAACTTTTTCAACCATAACACGTCTTGCGCAAAATGGCAAGGACGATCGCCAAATTTGATCGGCAGTCTCCAAACCGCTTGGTGCGTGAGGGTTCAGCGTGCCTCGGGCGCGTGCGCAGCGATCTAAACCCGAGACTGCAAACTTTACCTAAATGATTGTAATAATACGACAATAGGTAAAATAATAGACTTTAATCTAGCAAAGATTAGGTTCACATTCGATCGGGCTTGAGCATCTACCACAGGTAATATAGCGCGCATCAATGCCCTGTAGCTAGCTCGGCAACAGATGGCGCTGCTGTTAATACAGGCTCTGCAACAACGGTTCTAGCCTAAGTTCACAAAAACTCTGAATCTTATGGTTCCTAAAATTTTAGACAAATTATCGTTGCGAACTGTCCTCATAGTTCCATTCGTACTGCAAATCGTCGCAGCCGTGGGACTCGTAGGATATCTCTCTTTTAGAAACGGACAAAAAGCCGTTAATAACCTTGCCAGTCAGTTAATGAGCGAAGTGAGTTTGCGTGTCGAGCAAAACCTCCAAACTTACCTGACAACTCCCCATCAAATCAATCAAAGCAAGCTAGATGCTGTCAAGCTCGGGTTCTTAAAGATGGAAAACTTATCAGCTTGGGAGAAATACCTTGGGCGGCAAGTACAATTATATCCCTATATCAATTTTACTGCCGTTGGCAACGAGAATGGAGATTATAGATCCGGAGAACAACTGTCTAACGGCTCCCGAACCATTAATGTAATAGAGAAATCTACTGGGTTAAATTTTTATTCTTACAATACAAACCAGCGAGGCGAGCGCACTACAGTTGTCACCGTTGTTAAAAACTTTGATAATCGGCAACATCCTGCATACAAAGGCGCTATCAAAGCAGGCAAACCAATTTGGAGTTCTATTTATGTTTCCTTCCTAGAGCCGACATTAATTCTCAGTGCACTTCTACCCGTATATAGCGATAAAAATCAGGTAGAAGGAGTATTAATTGCCGCTTTGCGTCTCGACTATATAGGCAGATTTCTTAACAGTCTCAAAGTTGGGAAGTCCGGTCAAACATTTATTATCGATCGCCATAGCACTTTGTTAGCAACTTCGACCAACGAAAAACCGTTTAGCATGAAAAACAATCAAAGAAGATCGTTTCAAGTGGCAGAAAGCAGCAACCCTGTGACTCAAGCTACAGCTAAATATTTGAATGCACAGTTTCACCAATTAAACCAAATTAAAAAATCTGAGTTATTAAACTTTGAAATAGATGGCAAGCGACAATTCTTAAAAATCCTGCCATTCCAAGATGGTAAAGGTTTAGACTGGCTGATTGTGGTGGTGGTTCCCGAAGCAGATTTTACCCAAGAAATAGATGCCAATACCCGGATAACAATTTGGCTGTGTTTGGCAGCTTTAGGAGTAGCTTTAGTTATCGGCATTCTGACTTCTCGGTGGGTGACAAATCCTATTTTGCGCTTAAATATAGCAGCCAAAAATATTGCTAAAGGTGAATGGGATAAAACAGTAGAAAGCGAACGCTCCGACGAATTGGGGGAATTAGCCAAAGCATTTAACAGCATGGCTCAACAACTGCAACAATCTTTTGAAACTTTAGAACACCGAGTGCAAGAGCGAACAGCAGAATTGGCAATAGCTAAAGACAAAGCAGAAGTAGCGAATCAGGCTAAAAGTACCTTTCTTGCCAACATGAGTCACGAATTGCGATCGCCTCTCAATGCAATTCTCGGCTTTTCCCAACTGATGACTCGCAGCCAAACTCTATCTCCAGAACATCAAGAAAATATTAGCATAATTAGCAGCAGCGGAGAACACCTGCTCACCCTGATTAATAACGTGCTCGATTTATCTAAAATTGAATCGGGGCGCACCAGCCTCAACCCCAAAAAATTCGACCTCTATCGCCTGCTCAGCGACTTGGAAGATATGTTTGAACTCAAAGCCGATGACAAGCAGTTGCAGTTAATTTTTGAATGCAGTCCCGATGTGCCGCAATACGTAGAAACTGACGAGTTAAAATTGCGGCAAATCTTAATCAATCTGCTCAATAACGCTCTTAAATTTACCGATGAAGGCAGTATTATTGTCCGAGTTAGGAAGCCGTTACCCGGCAGAACTCATCAGATCGAAGGTAAAATATTTGAGTCCTCGGAATTATCAATGAATACACTAGATTTACTAAGTAATAGCATGAAAGCATCCCCATTAATTCAATCAGAAAATGCGAGTTATGCTGCACAAAATAACGCTTCAGCTTCTGCTGCTTACTTCTTCCTTCATTTTGAAGTGGAAGATACTGGGCCAGGTATTGCTGCCAATGAATTAGACAATGTTTTTGAAGCTTTCATGCAAACTCAAACTGGTAAGGATTCGCAAGAAGGTACAGGCTTGGGATTGCCAATCAGCCGCAAGTTTGTGGAATTAATGGGTGGCGAAATGAGTGTTAGTTCTGCTATCGGCAAGGGAGCTAATTTTAAGTTTGACATTCAAGTTACTGCTGTTGAGGCGACTGATATTGAAAGCAAAAAACCGACGCGTCATGTTATTGCCCTGGAACCCAACCAACACCCCTATCGAATTTTGATAGTAGACGATAAACTGCTGAACCGTCAACTATTAATTAAACTTCTAAATCCTCTTGGTTTTGAACTAAAAGAAGCGACTAACGGTCAAGAAGCTATTGAGATATGGGACAGTTGGGAACCGCATTTGATTTGGATGGATATGAGGATGCCCGTGATGGATGGCTACGAAACGACTCAATATATTAAAGGTACTATTAAAGGTCAAGCTACTGCTATTATTGCACTGACTGCGAGTGTTTTGGAGGAAGAACGGGCTGTTATTTTGTCGGCGGGCTGCGATGCTTTTATGCGGAAACCTTTCCGGGAAGCGGATATTTTCGATGCTATGCACAAACATATCGGAGTGCGCTATATTTATGAAGATCCGGGTCAAGCTAATTTATCGGTAATCAAACAGTGCGATCGCGAAATGACTGCGGCTGACTTCGCTAAATTGCCTGAGTCGCTGCTAGCTGATTTGAAGCTGGCGATACTAAATGCAGATATGGATTTCATTGAGAGTGCGATCGAGCAAATCCAATTAAAGGATACAGTAACGGCAAGTGCGATCGCAAATTGTATAGAAAATTTCGAGTACGACAAAGTTTTAAAGTTAATTTCTCAAGCAACATCACATGAATAACGACCTTCCTAGCACGGATCGCGGTAATATTTTAGTAGTTGACGATACCCCAGCTAATTTGCGGCTGCTAGCCGGAATTTTGAATGGGAAGGGCTATAAAGTCCGCCCCGTACCTAGCGGCGAGTTAGCGCTTTCGGCGGCCAAAGGTATGCCCCCAGATTTAATTTTGCTAGATATTATGATGCCCGAAATGAACGGGTATGAAGTTTGCGAAAAAATCAAAGCTGACGAACGCACTCGCAACATTCCGGTGATTTTTATAAGCGCAATCAATGACGTACTAGATAAGGTCAAAGCCTTTGCAGTGGGCGGGGTAGATTATATTACCAAACCCTTTCAGGTAGAAGAGGTTCTAGTTAGGGTAGAAACCCATTTAGCAATGTGCCAATTGCAAAAAAAACTCCAACAGAAGAACGATGAACTGACAGTCACTTTAGACCAACTGCAAGCAACTCAGAATCAATTAGTTCAATCGGAAAAAATGGCCGCATTAGGGCAACTGATTGCGGGCATTGCTCACGAAATTAATACGCCGCTAGGGGCGATTCGATCGTCTATTGGCAATATTACCAGCTTTTTGGATAACAATCTCGAAAGTTTACCCATTTTTTTCAAAGAACTGTCTGCGGAACGCCAGCAAGATTTCTTGAGCTTGATGTATAGTTCCCGCCAACAAACTTACTCTTTATCTACGCGAGAAAAACGAGAATTCAAAAAAGGGCTGAAGCAGCAACTAGAGTCGGAAGGGATTGACAATGCTGACAGCCTTGCTAGCATTTTAGTAAATATCGGGTTGCAAGGAAACTTACAAGAATTCTTGCCGTTGCTCAAAGACCCTGACAGCGAAAATATTATCAAAACCGCTTACGACTTTGCTAGCATTCACAGAAGCGCCCGCACCATCGCTACCGCTACAGAACGCGCCGCAAAAGTCGTCTTTGCCCTAAAAAGTTATGCGCGTTACGATGTAAACGGTGAAAAAATACAGGTGAATATTACCGATGGAATTGAAACTATATTAACTCTTTATCAAAACCAGATTAAGCAGGGTGTCGAAATCGTCAGAAACTATCAAGATAAACTGCCTGCGGTACTGTGTTATCCCGACGAACTAAATCAAGTTTGGACAAATTTAATTCACAATTCCTTACAAGCGATGGATAATCAAGGAACTTTAACGATTGACGCCCTGCAGCAAGATACCAGCGTTGTAGTAAAAATTACCGACAGCGGCAAGGGGATTCCACCGGAGATTTTGCCAAAAATTTTTGAGCCGTTTTTTACGACAAAACCTGCGGGAGAAGGCAGCGGGTTAGGATTGGATATTGTTACCAAAATAATTGAAAAACATCACGGTAAAATTGATGTGGAGTCGGTGCCCGGTAAAACTGTATTTACAGTGTTTTTGCCGATTAATTTAACTGATTAGGCTTCATCGCCCCAGACATCAGTCTGGGGATAAAAATTTGCAGTCTACGCACGCGGAATGTACAATTTGGAAAATGGTGTACTTACCCATCAGGGTTTACCCCGCCAGACTAAAGGATGAAATTAGCGATGTCTAAACCAGCAATTCTGTGTGTTGATGATGAAGTAGCGGTGTTGGAAAGTTTGGAAATTGAACTGCAACAGGCATTTAAGGGTAAATATGTTTGCGAATTTGCTGAAAGTGCTGCCGAAGCACTGGAGATTATTGCAGAGCTATGTGAAGATGAGGTGAATATTCTAGTGATTGTCTCTGATTGGTTGATGCCCGGAATGAAAGGAGATGAGTTGCTGATTAAAATTCATCAAAAATATCCGCAAATTGTGAAAGTGATGCTGACGGGACAAGCTGACAAAGCAGCAATTGAACGAACAAAAGCTCAAGCTAACCTCCATGCTTTCATACAAAAACCTTGGAAAAATCATGAATTAATTGAAGCGATTAAGTCTGGCCTTGCAAAATTATGAAAAAACCAGTCATTATTTGTGTTGATGATGAGCAGACTATACTGGATAGTCTGGAAATAGACCTGCTAAAAGCTTTTGAAGATAAATATTTAATTGAAACGGCCGAAAGCGGTGAAGAGGCTTTAGAGTTGCTGTCAGAACTTTTAGCAGAACAGTATGAAGTTCCTTTGATTATTTCCGATCATATCATGCCTAATAAGTAGTCAAACAAAATTAATTACACAAAACAACTAATATGATATACTAAAAATATTAAGTTGTATTTAAATAGGTTTTATATGTTTTTACTTCGAGATATCAATCCACTTTCGTTGAAATTGCTAAACCGAATTTATCGCAAAAGCAGACATCATCAAGTGCGCCAAAGAGCACATTTTTTGATTTTGGTTTCACAAAATGTCAAAAATGAAAATCTGATAAAAATCTTTAAATTTAGTTATAAGACTATGTATAACTGGTTAAATCGATGGGAAAATGAGGGAATGCTCGGATTATATAAT
>ENA-OBIO01000083-OBIO01000083.1-metagenomes-genome-assembly--contig:-NODE-83-length-61154-cov-22.0937_pt1 | contig 61154 bp, 60 predicted proteins | sample MGYA00153383_OBIO01 | MGnify analysis MGYA00153383 | reverse complement strand
AAAGTACGACGATCGTAATGGATCAAGCGTCAATTCATACGAGTAACAGTATTGAGAATAAGCTCTTGGAGTGGGAGACTAAAGGCATCCATATTTTCTGGTTGTCTACGTACTCATCACAGTTAAATCTAATCGAAATATTATAGCGATTTATGAAATATGAATGGATTGAGTTGAATGCCTATGAGAATCTAGATAAACTGTTCGCACATATCGAAAAAGTGCTCAAAGGATTTGGAAAGGAATATATAATTAATTTTGCATGACCACTTACAATGCTGTTACCACTTGTTACCGTGTTTTCTTGAGAGAGTAAGCTCAAAAAATATTTAAAGATCGAGAGAGTCTGAATGATTCATCTAAAATCTGAGTTACGAATATTAGTGAAGTACGATCGGGTTTATTTGGCGATCGTTGGACATACGATAACGGGCAGATCTCGGACATCATAACAACTTGTAGCTTAAAACCCTTGATATAAAGGACGTGACCTCCACGTTGACATTCACAAATAGGGATTTCGTTGTGAGCAAAGTCCACCTATTCCCAGCGCAGACCGATCACTTCTGACGGACGACATCCACTGTTCAGTAAAAATAGAATGAAGTCGCGCTACTTCAGAAGCACCGGGTCTTGGCTTGTTGCTGCAATCATCAGTCTAATTTTTCAGCAATTCTAAATTCAAAAATCAGGAGGAATTCGTTTACCGTTTAGGGGGAGAATTCTCTAACGTAAAGTCAATCAAGACTTGCTACCCCTCAAAGCCCTTCGCCCTGTTCGCCAACCACAGCTTTGCCGCCTCAATCTCGCAATCTTGTTTTTCGCCCCGTCTTGAGGCGTGATGCTGCTGAAGGTGTGGCGTATGGAGTACGACCGATAGTCCGACAGATTCGGTTCTCCCCACCCCTTTTCCTTCCCGTCTCAGCCCCAACTCGCTTATCCTAAGTAAGACCATAACCTCCCCTTAGGCGTTCATGTCCGGAACCGTCGAACAACTTACCCAACAACTCGCCGTCCTCGATCAACAAGCTGAGGAACTTGAAGCTAGTCTCCGTACTACCTACGGTAGCTACCTCAACGCACTAGCAAAAACCCTGCGGCAACAGTTGATTTTGGCTAGCTACTACATCTGCACCGAAGGCTATCCCGAAGATTTTCTCAAGCTCCCGCTCTCCCAACGCTACAACCTCCAAACCAAACTCAAGGCCATTGCTCAAGACACCCGTCGCGCTCTCGAAAGTCTTCTCACCGACCCTCAGCCTAGCCCATCATTCCCGAGTTCCTTTTCCATGGGTGGCGGCAACCTTTTTCCCGGTCATGCGATCGTAGCTGCCTTTGAAATGCCACCTAATGCGATCGACATCAATGTCTCTGTAGAAGGAGAACCCCATGAAGACGGCACCGACATCCTCGAAATCGAATCCCTCAACGACCTAGAAAGCACCCTTGAACAGATCCAAGATCAGATGAAACTGGGTATCTTCGATTCAAGCCTGGATGACGAAGAGGAGGAGGAGGAGGAAGATGAAGAAGAGGACGATGATGAGGACGACGACAACGACAACTCATCCGATCGATCGAACCCCAACGATCGCCGTAGAAAAAACTCACGTCGCGGTATGACCGAATCCAACGCCCGCGAACTCCAAGCTATTCTCGCCCAAGTCGCCGCCGCCATCAGCGCCAAAGAAACGAAAACCCCCATCGATCGCCTCACCACCTGGCAAGAAAACATCGAACGCGGCATCCAAGAAAAAATTTGCATGTCTTCCTACAAAACTAACCAAGCCCTCAAAAAATCCACCCTTATCCCCGAACAAGTCCCCGATCGTGCCCTCGAAGCCGCCTCCCGCGTAGACAACGACGCCAACTCCCCCGTCTCCCACGTCGTCCAGATGCTTGTCGAAATGGGCAACCGCCGACCTAGCGACCCTGAATCCGACGACCACGCTAGCGACCCTCCGAAGCGCACCAACGCTGATCCTTTTGGCCCCAATGTCCCAAAACTCATCCACGTCGTCGCACTCCAACTACGGCTCGGCGAACTCGAATTCAACGACCCTATCCTCATGCGCTGGCGTAATCGCCTGCGAGAACTCGCCAACAACACCCAAGACCTCACCCGCAAATACCGCAAATGCCAACACAAACGATCGGTCGCCGAAGCTCAAGACGCATGGCGATCAAGCTGGACGAGTGAAGAATGATGAATTTAGACGTGAGAATAGTGAATGATGAATTGAGTGCAGCGCAGGGAAATACGACATGAAACTTCGGATCGCGATCGTGGGAGACGTCCATGATCAATGGGAATGCGCAGACCATGATGCCTTGCACAGCCTTAACGTGGACCTCGTTCTCTTTGTTGGGGACTTTGGCAACGAGTCGGTGGAAATCGTTAGACAAGTGGCTCAGTTAGACCTCCCCAAAGCCATTATCCTGGGCAACCACGACGCTTGGTATAGCTCCACCCAAACTGGACGCGAAAACGCACCCTACGATCGCACCGTCGAAGATCGGCTCCAAATTCAGCTCGACCTCCTCGGCCCAACCCATGTCGGCTACGGCAAACTCGAATTTCCCCAGTGGAACCTTACGGTCGTGGGTGGACGACCCTTTACCTCCGGAGGCGAAAATTGGATCCATCGACGGTTCTACCGCGATCGCTACGGTATCCATAACCTGACTGAATCCAGCGATCGCATCATCAGCACGCTCCAAGCCGCTGAAGGTCAACACATCATTCTCATGGGACACAATGGCCCTACCGGACTCGGAAGCAAACCCGACGACCTCTGCGGCAAAGACTGGAACCCGATCGGCGATGCTTTCGGGGACCACGGCGACCCCGATCTTCAGAGCGCCATTGTCCAATCTAAAGCCCTTGGCCTATCGCTATCACTGGTTACGTTTGGCCACATGCACCACCGACTTCGCCATCTCACCGCCCAGCGCAAACGGTTTCTAGAAACACCCATTGCCCCTCACCTCAATGCCGCCTGCGTTCCCCGCATCATTCATTCCAACAAAACCAAAACTACCAATCGCTGCTTTACGATCGTTACCTTAGAAGATGGAAAGCTTCAAGACGCCACCATTGTCTGGCTTAACGACCTTCATCACATCATCTACCAAGACCCACTCTTAATCAAATCCCCAAAAAACCCGAACTAGTTTTATCAAGTTACGCTAAGATACAACAGGCCGCATAAGGAGAGGTGGCAGAGTGGTCGAATGCGTCCGACTTGAAATCGGATGTACGGAAACGTACCGTGGGTTCGAATCCCACCCTCTCCGTTCAAGTTCAGAATCTTAACTAACGTTAAGCAATGTAACTGATTTCCCAGAAATCTATCGTTCGGTTTTTGAAAAATCCCCAATTATGGATACACTAGTAAACAGAAATCTCTCCGAACAGACCCATAAGTAAAGATTCATATGAGCGTAGTTAGCCAAGTCATCCTCAACGCCGACGACGAGCTGCGGTATCCTACCAGCGGTGAACTCAAGGGCGTCCAAGACTATTTCAAAACCGGATTACAGCGGACTCGCATTGTTGCGACGCTTTCGGAAAACGAAAAGAAAATCGTGGATGAAGCCGTCAAGAATCTCTGGAAGGTTCATCCTGAATACATCGCTCCCGGTGGAAACGCCTTTGGTGGACGAGAACGATCGCTGTGCATTCGTGACTATGGGTGGTACCTGCGGCTTGTAACCTACGGTGTACTCGCAGGCGACAAAGATCCGATCGAAAGCATTGGTCTTGTGGGCGTTCGTGAGATGTACAATTCTCTCGGCGTGCCTGTTCCTGGCATGGTTGACGCGATTCGGTGCCTTAAGGCCGCATCTCTTGGCATTCTCAATGCAGGCGACGCTTCTGAGACCGCACCCTACTTTGATTACATCATTCAAGCCATGTCCTAATTCTAGGACTAAGTCTATCGTCTAAGGCATTCAGTTTATAGTGACTGGATGCTTTTTATTTGAGTATTACATCCGTACAATGGTTAATTCTTAACGGTTTTAAGGTGAGATTCTTAACAGCCTAGAGTTGGCCGATCGCAGCAGTCCAGGTTTAAACTGGGAGAGATCCTCTTTGATGTAGCCATAATGTCCACCGATCTCGGTCGTTTGACGCCCTACCCTGGCAGAACTCTATTGGGTAACTCCCTTTGGGAGACCCTAGTCAACCCCTATAGAGCCACCTCGTGCTCTGTGCGATCGCTCCGCATTCAAAGCCATCCCCTCACGCGGCTTCTGCGGGATAGTGTTATGCCGACTGCCCAGTTCCTAATCATTTTTTCGATCGGTCTTACCTTTGCCCTGTCCATTCCAAAAAGTGCTCCCGATCCGCAGTTGCCCGCCGCTCCGTCGCCCTCTACGGTCTCAAAGTAGACCATCCTCGGGTGTATGGATCGATTCATCCGGAATTCGATCCATAGGATTGATCTCAAGATATGTACTTTTATGAAGGGCACTGGAGTGGGCACTCCATAAAACCCCCTAAAAGTCTTAAGATTTCTACACTTTTGTATATCAAATTGTTTCACTTATCTCCTGAAAGGTCTTACTGGACTGGTTTTTCTGGTAAAACCATATACAGGAATCAAAACTTTACATTTCAAATGATGGTTCGTCCGTACTTTGGGATTTGATAGTTGGATAGACATCTGGACCCTGTGATGTACTACAAAGTGTATCGCTGAATGTGTTGACGACTACGAATTTCCAAGGTGCCGTCAAGGGACCGCCAAGCCAGTCTGAATTTAAATAGAGAACCAGCATTGAAGGAGTCTGACATCGCATGTTTACTTACACCAAGCCATCCGTTCGCCACATTATGCCTGACCATTTGAATGGGCGGTCTCTTGTTAAAGTGGTGTACGTTGTCCTGGAGCCGCAATACCAGAGCGCACTCTCTGCGGCGGTAAGAGCCATCAACGACACTCACCCAAAAATTGCCATAGAAATCAGTGGCTATCTGATTGAAGAACTGCGGGATGACGCCAACTATGAGGCGTTCAAGGCCGATGTTGCTCGGGCCAATGTCTTTATTGCATCGTTGATTTTCCTAGAAGATCTGGCCGATAAAATTGTCGCAGCGGTCGAACCCGTTAAGGACAACCTTGACGTGTCGGTGGTCTTCCCGTCCATGCCTCAAGTCATGCGCCTAAACAAAATGGGCAGCTTCTCCCTTGCCCAAATCGGACAGTCCAAAAGCGTCATTGGCAGCTTCATGAAGAAGCGCAAAGAGAAGTCAGGCGCTGGATTTCAAGACGCAATGCTGAAGTTGTTGCGGACCTTGCCGACCGTGTTGAAGTTCTTGCCCATTGAAAAAGCGCAAGATGCCCGGAACTTCATGTTGAGCTTCCAGTATTGGCTGGGTGGAAACGAAGAAAATCTTCAGAACTTCCTGTTGATGCTGACAGACAAATACGTCTTTAATGGGAAAGATTCCGCGCCGGATATAGAAGTGGCCTCGACTGAGTTTGAATACGCTGAGCCGACTACTTACCCAGATATGGGAATTTGGCATCCCTTGGCTCCTGTGATGTATGAAGACGCCAAAGAGTATCTGAACTGGTACTCGTCGCGAAAAGACTTGCCTGAAGCCCAACGGCGCGGCGACGGTCCAACAATAGGACTCGTCATGCAGCGGACTCATATAGTGACGGGTGATGATGCGCACTATGTTGCGGTGGTGTCGGAATTTGAGGCGCTCGGTGCCCGGGTGATGCCGGTGTTTGCGGGCGGTCTCGACTTCTCGAAGCCCGTAAATGCTTACTTTTACGACCCTATCAATAAGACGGAAGCCATGGTGGATGCCGTGGTATCGCTCACGGGATTTGCCCTAGTTGGCGGTCCAGCAAAGCAAGATCATCCCAAGGCGATCGAATCGTTAAAGAAGCTAAATCGTCCGTACATGGTGGCGCTGCCCCTTGTGTTTCAGACCACGGAAGAGTGGCTAGATAGCGACCTTGGGCTGCATCCCATTCAAGTGGCGTTGCAGGTAGCCCTTCCAGAACTAGATGGCGCGATCGAGCCGATCGTCATGTCGGGCCGCGATAGTGCCACGGGCAAAGCTGTTACCTTACAAGATAGAGTCGAAACGCTTGCAAAACGTGCCCTGAAGTGGACAAATTTACGTCGAAAAAAGCAGGCTGAGAAGAAGTTGGCGATCACCGTATTTAGTTTCCCACCTGATAAAGGAAACGTTGGGACTGCGGCCTATCTAGACGTGTTTGGGTCCATTTACAAAGTGCTGGAAGGAATGCGAGACGACGGCTATACCATTGGTGAATTACCCGTCGATTCCAAGGCGCTGATGATGGAAGTTATCAACGACGCCGATGCCCAGTACAACAGCCCTGAACTCAACGTCGCCTACCGCATGTCGGTGGAGGAGTATGAGCGTCTTACGCCCTACCATGAGCGGCTTCACGACTCCTGGGGTCCAGCGCCCGGAAGCCTCAACACCGACGGTCAGAATCTGCTGATTTTTGGGAAGCACTTCGGCAACGTGTTTATCGGAGTCCAGCCGACCTTTGGCTATGAAGGCGATCCGATGCGGCTGCTGTTCTCTAGGTCTGCGAGTCCTCACCATGGTTTTGCGGCCTACTATACCTACCTTGAACAGGTGTGGGGCGCAGATGCAGTGCTGCACTTTGGCACCCATGGGTCGTTGGAATTTATGCCCGGTAAGCAAATGGGCATGTCGGACACTTGCTTCCCTGATAGCTTGATTGGGTCGATTCCAAACCTGTACTACTACGCCGCAAATAACCCATCTGAAGCCACGATCGCCAAACGTCGGGCTTACGCAGAGACAATTTCTTACCTGACGCCTCCTGCTGAAAATGCGGGATTGTATAAGGGTTTGAAAGAACTCGGCGAACTGATTGCCTCGTACCAATCGCTTAAAGATAGCGGACGTGGGATTCAGATTGTCGATACGATTATGGACAAAGCGCGCATTTGTAATCTTGATCAAGATGTGGTGCTGCCCGACACGAGTTCGGCACGGCTAACCCAAGACGATCGCGACAATATCGTCGGCAAGATCTACATCAAGATCATGGAAATCGAGTCGCGGTTGCTGCCTTGCGGGTTGCATATTATCGGCAAACCGCCTACATCTGACGAAGCTATTGCAACCTTGGTGAATATTGCCAGTCTTGATCGCGAAGAAGAGGAAATCCTCAGCCTGCCTCGCGTCATTGCCAACAGCGTCTATCGCAACATTGATGACATCTACAAGAACAGCGATCTGGGCGTCTTGGATGATGTTCAGTTGCTCAACGACATTACCGTCGCTAGCCGCGAGGCCGTGACTGCCATGGTCAAAGCGCAGCAGGATGAAGAAGGTCGCGTGTCGAAAGTCTCCATGCTGGGTAATTTATTCAACAGCATGAGTGGCAAGCAGTCGCCTTGGATGGAGTCGTTGACGCGATCGGGTTACGGAAACGTCGATATTGATGCCATCAAACCTCAGTTTGAATTCCTGCAATTTTGCCTGAAGCAAATCGTGGCCGATAATGAACTCGGTGGACTGTTGACGGGGCTAAACGGCGAATACATTACGCCAGGACCGGGCGGCGACCCCATCCGAAATCCGGACGTGTTGCCCACTGGGAAAAATATTCACGCCCTCGACCCGCAATCGATTCCAACGGAAGCTGCTGTTAAGTCTGCCAAAGTCGTCGTCGATCGCCTGATCGAACGCCAACAGCGTGATAACAATGGTGCCTATCCAGAAACGATCGCCTGCGTCCTTTGGGGTACCGATAACATCAAAACCTACGGTGAATCCCTCGCCCAAATCCTCTGGATGGTCGGCTGCAAACCCGTGCCTGACGCCTTCGGTCGGGTGAATAAACTCGAACTCATTTCACTTGCTGAATTAGGCCGTCCGCGTATTGATGTCGTCGTTAACTGCTCCGGTGTGTTTCGCGACCTATTCATTAATCAAATGGCCTTGCTCGATCGGGCGGTCAAAATGGCGGCTGAAGCGGATGAACCTTTAGACATGAACTATGTTCGTCGTCACGCCCTTGCCCAAGCTAAAGAACTAGGCGTCAGCGTTCGTGAAGCCGCAACCCGAGTCTTTTCTAATGCGTCTGGCTCCTACTCGTCCAATATTAATCTGGCGGTAGAAAACGGCACCTGGGAAAACGAAGAGGAACTGCAAAATATGTACCTCGCTCGGAAGGGATTTGCCTTTTCAGCCGATAATCCTGGCGTGATGGTCCAAAACGAAGCGTTGTTCCGGGCCTCCCTGAAAACCGCCGACGTGACGTTCCAAAACCTCGATTCGTCTGAGATTTCCCTCACAGACGTCTCCCACTACTACGACTCCGACCCCACCAAAATCGTTTCGCGCCTGCGAGATGACGGCAAGGCTCCCACGTCGTTCATGGCCGACACTACCACGGCCAACGCCCAAATTCGCACCCTCTCGGAAACCGTTCGCCTAGATTCTCGCACTAAGCTGCTGAATCCAAAGTGGTACGAAGGAATGCTGTCCCACGGCTATGAAGGGGTCCGCGAACTGTCGAAGCGCCTAGTCAACACCATGGGATGGTCTGCCACCGCTGATGCGGTCGATAACTGGGTCTACGAAGATGCCAACACCACCTTCATGAAGGACAAAGAAATGCAGGAACGGCTGCTGAACCTAAACCCTAACTCCTTCCGCAAGATGGTCACTACGTTGCTCGAAGCCAACGGTCGCGGTTACTGGGAAACCAGCGATGAAAACCTCGATCGTCTCCGGGATCTGTATCAACAAGTTGAAGATCGGATTGAAGGCGTTGATTAACATCCGTTAACACTTGACTGTTTGAATTACCGTAAAGGAGCTGGGCTAGTGAGATGGCTTTATGGCTCCTTTATTTTGTCTACGAAATCAACACCTCAATCTGGGCCTGACCTATCCAAATTCGGATTGACGATCTGAAGCTTCCTCCTGGCAGAAACTTGTGAGCGCTCCATATCCAAATTTGCATGGACGATCGGGTGCTTGCCAACGGCATAACGAAATTTACCGAGCCACTAACGATCGCGATGTTTTTTCGCTTCGTTTCGGTTCTACTTGCCGTCGCTCATCTTCACCGATATAATCGCTCTTCATAGATGAAAATCCGTTGAGAAGGGAGAATAGACTTATGTCGCAATGGCAAGCCGTAGAGGGAGGGATTACCGCACCCAAAGGGTTTCGGGCAGCGGGAGTGACCGCCGGATTAAAGCCGTCGGGGCTACCGGACTTAGCGCTGATTGTCTCCGACGTGGATGCGATCGCAGCGGGAGTGTTTACCACCAGCCATGTTCGAGCCGCTTGCGTCGATCTCTGTCGCCAAAACCTTAAGGCCAAGCCCTACGCCCGTGCAATCCTCTGCAACGCTGGACAAGCCAACGCCAGTATGGGAAAGCAAGGCTGGAATGATGCGGTTGAAAGCGCTGAGATTTTGGCAAAAGAACTCAATATCTCCTCAGAACTCATCCTTACGGCTTCCACCGGAGTCATCGGACAGCGCCTCCGCATGGATGCCCTGCGACCCGGCATTCCCCAAGTCGTCGCGGCTCTTAGTGCCACCGGATCAGACGCCGCCGCCCGATCGATCGTCACAACGGATCTCGTTACCAAGACGATCGCCCTCGAAATGCAGCTCGGCGATCGGCCCGTGCGCATCGGCGGCATTGCTAAAGGATCCGGCATGATTCACCCCAACATGGCCACGATGCTGGCGTTTATCACTTGTGACGCCGCCGTATCACCACCGCTGTGGCAGGATATGCTCCAGCGCGCTGCCAACCAAAGCTTTAACCAAATCACCGTTGATGGTGACACCAGCACCAACGACTCCCTCATTGCCCTCGCCAACGGCCAATCCCGCACACCTGTCATCACAACGATGAACGTGGATGCGGAAAAACTCGAAGCGATGCTGACGGAAGTGTGTATCTATCTTGCCAAATCTATTGCCCGTGATGGTGAAGGAGCCACCTGTTTGATCGAAGTGCAAGTCGATGGTGCGACCAGCAATGAAGCCGCCCGCCAAATCGCCCGTACCGTCGCGGGATCGTCGCTAACTAAATCTGCCATCTTCGGACGCGATCCCAATTGGGGCCGCATTGCTGGAGCAGCTGGGCGCGCAGACGTGCCTTTTGACCAAGAGCAACTGGAAATCCGACTGGGTGATTTTGTCTTACTCAAAGCGGGACAGCCGCAACCCTTCGACCGGACCGGAGCCAACGCTTATCTGATCGATCGCGCCAATGCCAGCACGATTGTATCCTCCAATGGAAACGCCAACCGTCCTGTCTCGGGTCGTGAACAGTCGATCGCTGCTCAGTCGGTGGATTTCCCCGTCATTATTGGAATCACGGTGGGGAATGGTTCGGGTAATGGTAGAGCGTGGGGTTGTGATCTCAGCTACGACTACGTGAAGATCAATGCTGAATATACAACCTAGCATTGCACGGCATAAATTCCCCCTCTCCCCTAGGCCCTCTCCCAAAGGGCGAGGGGTGCCGGATTCAAAGTCCCTCTCCTCAGGGAGAGAAATTTAGGGTAAGGGTTGATTTAGGCGGTGTAGTACTAGGTGGTTTCGGAATTTGTGGGATTGACGATCGCTGCTTTCTTCTTTTCCACAAAATCCACTAACCAATCCTTCATCAAATACGTCGCCCGACAATCATCCTCGTTGTAAGTTACGATCGAATCCAAAAACTGTCGATCGCCACTTGATAGCCACTGTGCATACCAATAAATCGACTGCGCCCCATTTGCACTCTGATCGCGCCAATCAAACCCCATCCACCGAGCAATCGATTTCAGCGCATATCCTTCCACCGGAAGCGTTACCAGCCGATTAGCCCGTTCATGCAAATCCACAAACCGAAGCATCAGCGGATCAATGCGATCGCGAGGCGTGCCGTATTGCCGAGCTAGTTTATTGACCGTCTGCACTTCATAGGGGCAAAAATGAAAAATGGGCGCAGTCGGATACGACCACACCAGATCTAAAAATTCCTGCCAGACCCGCTCCTCACCCGCTGCGTTCTCAGCCAATAAGGGATGAAATACCTCTGTCCCCTTTATTCGATCGACCACCAAAACACCATGTAAATAGATCAAATCCAGCGATGGCTCTGATTCAATATCAAAATACAATTCGATCGGTGACGTTGGAATTTCCACCTTTAGCAAATGATTAAGTCCAGCCAAAGAATTCGGGAAAGAACTCGTCGGACAGGCGCAATTAGTGAGCTTCGACTGCGCCTGTCGCACCAGCTTTCGCGCCGCATCTAACCCAAACCCTGGAGCATTTTCTAGCATAAGTGGATTGAGGTTAGAAAGCGTCATCAGATCCGTTACGTTTAGGTTAACTAACTCAAAATATCGGCCTTGAGTGATTCCGGGCAGCAGCGATAAATGATCCGTTTCTTTTGCTAGGTCGTAACAATGGCTATACCAATGACATAAGCTGCACCGATTTCGCGATATGAACACTTCCGGTTCTAACTCATGAGTTAACAATTCAATGCAATCATGCAAAATCTCTTCCATTCGGGGCACCATTTCCCAGAGATCTACCTCCGATGCCCCTTTACCCCGCAAATACATCTGCGCTGACTCACCCCACGCTTCTTGAACAGCGGCCAAAACCTTAAAATGATAGGCGGTGATCACCTGATACTCTGACTTCGATCGCTTGCTGAGCTTGATTTCGACAGGCGTGTACAGCCAATCGCCAAACTTGGAATCTCCAGGTTGTTTGATCAGTAAATCCGGCTTACTCATCAACGTAACGCCTTTTTCTTCCGCCAGCACAACACCTTGATAAATACATTCGACTCCCGCCGCCATTAGCGCCACCGTCGCTTCAAATCCCCCTTGCCAATCCCGAAACTCATAAGTTGGCCGGACGGATTGGGTTTCAAGGGTGCTCTCAATACCCGCCAACACCGATCGCTGATTGTCGGCACTATCCTGAATCAGCTTCACAATATAATCGCTTCGTTCGTCCCGTAAGGAAGCGTTGCCGTAAACATCTAAAAATGCACGACGGTTACATCGTTGATAATTCAACAGAAGATCAGCCGTTAGAAGCATGGGAAAAACGATCGCTTGAACAGGTTAAATCTGGCAGTCAACCGTCGCCAGATACAGATCCGCATCTGATCTAACGCTACCCTTAGTGTAAGCCAGAAAGCAAAGATTGATTTTAAATTTCAGGTATCGGACTCTGCTAGAGCGTTTTGTTACTTAAAATCGTGATGTTAGATTAGCGCTACCACTTCACGAAGGACGATCGAAGGTACAGCTCTGAGTTCGATAGGGTTCGGTCGTGGATTTACAAGTTCCAAAACTGCGTGGACGAAACAAGGAGCGATCGTGGGAAATCTTGGAGCGTTATCAGCGGAGTTTAGGAAATTTGATGGATTGGCTATGCTGTTTGTATGTGATGGGCCTATCGTTGCGAGATCTGTAAGAGGCGTTATATTTTCTATTGAACCGTGTTCTATCCGTGAGTGCCGTGAATCAAACCACTCTTCAAGTCCAACGAAAACTAGCCGAAAAACGTCAATCTCTAATACTATTAAGGCGATTCCTACAAAAGAGACTGCCGATTTGAGTAGAATGGTTTCGGCGTTTCGATAATCCGGTCACGACGAGTATTCAGAATCCGCGTCATTAACTTCCTCTCAAATTGGGGACCCCCGTTTTGCTGCTTCCAAAATGAATCTGGTGGATCGTCGGAGCTTTCAAGCGGAAATGACGCTGAAGTACTGTGAGGGGAAAGCACGACTGGCAGAAACTCGATTTGGATGGGGCGAGAAAGCGTTGAACTGGCCTTAGCCGAGAAGCGGATGGGAATTCGCTATGGGTGCCCAATCCGGGTACTCAGGTGCAAAACGGTGGGAAGACAAGTACCCAGAAGCCGCTGCAATATTACGAGTTCTCACAGATGCTGATGCTAATCGGTAGTCTTTTCTGTGGGAATCGCCTTACGTCTAAAAGTCTAGCACTTCGACCTGTTTTGGGTTTGCCGTTTCGCTCTGCCATGCCACGATAGTAGAGTTTTGCCATCGCCCACTACTCATACTTTATCTTTAGCCATATCAATATACCCTAACCTGAAATCGGTAACTGCCAATTCGCTGCCTGATTCAAATCACCGATCTTCCCTTGTACAATTAACCACAACGCAGTCCGAGTGCGAATTCGGGCGATCGCCGTTGTAGTCCCCACCGAGTTTTCCATTGTTGTCACTTCCGACACTCCCCCGCAAAACTCACCAAGATCGCCCATATTCACCTTAGCGCGATCGCTAGCAAAGGTTCCCGCTGGCAACTGGAACTCAGCATAAACATGATGCCGTCCTTTCCAAGGTTGCACCACAATTTTCGAAGGTGCGATCGTGTGCTGGGGAGACCAGTCACGGGGACAGCTTGAGGCACTCCTTGGACCATTCAAGAGGGAGATTTTCTGGGCCAAACTGGGAAGGGCTAGCGTGAGTAACAGCAACATGGCGATCGCAGTGGATTGGGGTTTGGAAAACATCATGACAGGTTTCAGAATTCTGCTTTTTTAGCATGAACGACTTGTATGCAATTGAGGTGCGATCGAGATGGCGATCGCGTGACAGTCTGATGAAGCCTCTCCTCATTCAGGGTCTACCGCCGCCTTGCTTTACTTACCATTTTGCGTGACATCCGCAATTTCAAGCCTTCCTTCTCGGACCAATCCTGCAATATTTTATAGAACGCCTGTCGATCTTTAGCTTGCACGACCGCAACTTGGTCTGCCGTCTCAATCACATAAGGATAGCCCCCGCCGATCGCTACCTCCGCCCGCACCCAATTTAAAATCTGTTCGCTGCGACCGGATTCATAGACCCACATCGGCAACTCCAAGCGAGCAGGGAGACTTTCACGATTAGTTTTGAGATAGCAAAAGGCAATGCGATCGCCATGGACACCATAGGTCGAAAGAATGCCCGATCGATCACATTTAAAAATAGGAGTGCGATCGCCCCAGTCCATGGTTTGAGGTTCAAATTTATTAAAGTAAAGCTTATCTAATAGCTTTGCATCATGAATGGCTTTGTTGTCAGGTAATTTAAATAAATTCTGCAACATCGACGTCAAATCTCGCGCTGTGCTGGTATCAATATAAGCCACAACGGCAACGCGAAAATGTTCACTCGCTTCCAATACATTGCGAACGCAGCGCACATAGCATTCCTGGGTTTCAGGATCAAATGCCTCTGCGAAACTTGCCACAAATGATCCATCAAAAAAAGCCAGCGCATTTTCCATTCCTTCGTGTTCTTCGATGTAATCCACGATTCGCTGTGTCTCCATCTCAAAGCGCCGCATATTTACCTTGCGATCGGCGAGTTCCCCGCCCAATCGCTCAACTTTGAGATCCTGTGGCGTCATCACACAGGAATCAATGTCTTTGAAGTATTGCCCCTGTTCTGTGTGCAAATTTTCAAACCAGCCAATCTGCACCAACGCCACAGGCACCGACAAATCCTTCCCTGGATAAATCTGCGATCCATCCACCGCAAAGGTCGAAACGCCGCCAAGCTGTTCGCGGACCCAAGCATTACTCTGCTCTCGGTTTTCCCACTGCAACCCGCAGGCCAAAATCCAGCTTTCAAACGCATCTAGCCCTTCTAATGGCACCGCACCACAGTCCTTTTTTTTAGACAACCGATCGACCAGTTCAGCCGTCGAAATCCCGATCGCCTCAATAATAGCCTTCTGATACAGGGCCAACACTCGAAAAGTTTCTTCATCGAAACGCGAAAACTCCGATCGTCTACTGTTAAGCTGACTTAAAATTTGGCTAGGTTTGAGCGGCATGGGAAAAGAAATTGAAATGATAGAACCAATATAGTTCAAAAGTATTATTTAATCCGCTTTATCGTAAAAGGTCTTGCAAAAACTATCGCAAAAGGTACTATACAAAAGTCAGAAGATCAAGTTAGATCGAAAAACATTCAAGAGGATACTCCTATGACTCAAGAACAAACTGCTATTTCTGCTGAAATCTGCTCTGTGTGCGGCGTTCAGGTCCAAAAAGCTGCGGGACAAGACATTGTAATTTTTGCAACGGGCGCACGATCGACTCGCAGCGTTCTCTTTCAGCGCGTCTGCCAACACGTTAAAGACCGTCCTGGCTGCATCAACAAATCCGGATCCTAATTCGACCTAATCTTTTAGAAAAGCCACGATCGAATAATGATGCCAACTTCAATCCCCCAAGCCACTCCTTCAGCTTCTCTCAAAACCCTGACTGAGGCTCTAGCGAAATCCCAGCACTACTTGCTGTCATTACAAACGGCTGAAGGTTACTGGTGGGGCCGTCTAGAGTCCAATGTCAGTATCACCGCCGAAGCCGTCCTGCTGTTTAAGCTCTGGGGCATTGACCAGAGTCGTCCTATGGATAAAGCGGCACGATATCTCCAGCGGCGTCAGGTAGCGTCAGGCGGCTGGGAACTCTACGCTGGAGATGGGGGAGACTTAAGTGTGTCTATTGAAGCGTATATGGCATTGCGATTGCTGGGCGTAACGGCGGATGATCCCGATTTGATTCGTGCGAAGCAGTTTATTTGGTCGAAAGGTGGATTGACCAAAGCCAGGATTTTTACCAAGCTTCATCTTGCGCTGATCGGTTGCTATGACTGGCGTGGACTCCCGTCGTTGCCGCCGTGGGTAATGCTGTTGCCCAATGGGATTTCGCCCGTCACGATTTATGAAATGTCAAGCTGGGCGCGGGGAAGTACGGTGCCCTTGATGGTGGTGCTCGATCGTAAACCTGTGTGGCGCACTCAGCCTGCTATCACACTCGACGAACTCTACCTTGAGGGGTCAAGCCAAGCAAGATATCACCTGCCGTCCAAGGGCGACTGGACCGATGGGTTTATTTGGGCAGACCAAGCCTTCAAACTAGCGGAAGAACTTAGCGTGGTCCCATTTCGCAATGAGGGTTTGGCGGCGGCGGAAGCGTGGATCATTGAGCGCCAAGAAGCGTCGGGTGATTGGGGTGGGATTATTCCAGCGATGTTGAATTCATCATTGGCGCTGAAATGTTTGCAATATAACATGCATGATCCAATGGTGTTGCGCGGCATTGGGGCGATCGATCGTTTTAGTGTTGAGACCTCGGATGAGTATTGGATTCAACCTTGCGTTTCTCCCGTATGGGATACAGCGTTAGTGATGCGATCGCTTTCGCTCTCCGGTTTACAACCCAATCACCCTTCAATGAAGCGTTCGGCGGACTGGCTGATTCGGATGCAAATTTTGGACTACGGTGATTGGGCGGTCAAAAACCAGAAGGGTTCACCGGGCGCATGGGCCTTTGAATTTGACAATCGCTTTTACCCGGACGTAGACGATACGGCGATGGTAGTGATGGCGTTGTTGCAAGCGGAGTCCAGCGATGAGAAGTTGAAACAGCAAGCGATCGATCGGGCGGTGAAATGGATTTCGACGATGCAGTGCAAGCCGGGGGGCTGGGCGGCGTTTGATCTTAACAACGATCAAGACTGGCTGAATGACATTCCCTACGGCGATTTACGGGCAATGATTGACCCCAATACCGCCGATGTAACGGCGCGGGTCTTGGAGATGGTCGGACAACTGAATAAAGCAAAAAACATTCCGATCGCCATCGCATCGGGTGTTTCTCCATTGCAACTCGATCGGGCGTTGACCTATTTGGTGCAAGAACAAGAACCGGAAGGCTGCTGGTTTGGGCGGTGGGGCGTAAACTATATCTACGGAACGTCCAGCGTCTTAGCATCACTAGATGCAATGGGAAAAATAACGCAGTTTCGATCGATGACGCTGCGGGCGGTGCAATGGCTTGTGAACTGTCAAAATAAAGATGGCGGATGGGGAGAAACCTGCGAAAGTTATAAAAATAGATCTGCTATGGGGCAAGGTGATAGTACGCCATCGCAAACGGCTTGGGCCTTAATTGGATTGTTGTCGGGTGAAGGGGCAATAGGTCTCCAGAATCAGCCGCTGCGAGGACAACTTGAAAGCGCGATCGATCGAGGCATCACTTACTTAATTAAAACCCAAAACGCCGATGGGAGTTGGGATGAAGCTTGGCACACCGGAACTGGATTCCCGCAACATTTCTATCTAAATTATCATCTGTATCGACAACACTTTCCGCTTAGTGCGATCGCCCGTTATCGGACCTGGAAGGATTGGAAAATCATGGAAATGGGCTGCACGTAACGAATCTAAACCGTAAGAACCGTGGATATTTGATAAAATCAGTACCTATTCTCATTATCTCTACAGGAGCGAACTTGATGTGTCGATCGCGGTATCCCCTGTCGCCTCTGGTATCGCTCCCGACGATGTACGATTTACCTAGTGAAGATCCAAAGGAACCTGGTTTGCCTGATGAGTTTCACGACTACCAACCCAAGCTCTTGCGGGAAACTTGTCAGCCCAAAACCTATCCGCCCGAAGAAGTGTTTGTTGGGACTGATTTAAATCTTTATTATGATGTCCACCATACCCAGTGGTGTAAGCGTCCCGACTGGTTCTTGGCCCTTGGGGTGGCGGTGGCGGAGCGGATTGAAGATTTGCGTTGGAGCTATGTGGTGTGGCAGGAAGGCGTGAATCCGTTTATGGTGATTGAGCTGTTGTCGCCGGGAACAGAGAATGACGATCTCGGCGAAAAACTTCGGGAGATTGGGACGCCTCCGATGAAGTGGGAAGTCTATGAGCGAATTCTTAGAGTGCCGTTTTATGTGGTGTTCGACCGCTACGAGCAACAGCTTCGAGTGTTTGTATTAGAACAAGCTCGATATCGATCGGTTGAACTTGATGAGCCGCGTTATTGGTTTGAGCCGTTGGAGTTGGGCATTGGGATTTGGACTGGAAAATACTACGGCATTGAGGGGAAATGGTTACGCTGGTACGATCGATCGGGCAATTGGATTCAGACATCCGCTGAAAGCGCGATCCAAGAAATGATTCGGGCCGATCAGGAGACTGTTCGGGCCAATCAAGAAGCGATCGCTCGACGATCGGCGGTTCCTCGACTGTTGGCTATGGGGTTAACGCCGTTACAAATTTCAGAGGCGTTGGGGTTGAGTGTTGCCGAAATTGAATCGCTTCTTTAACTCTAAGGGACTAGCAGCTGAACAACATCCCAGATCTCCAAGTCTCTGGCAAGGAAAGCCCCCAAGAACCTAATTCTGGGGAGACATGAGTTTCCGAAGCCCCCAGAATTGGGGTTGGGGGCCTCTTCACCAAGGTTTAAACAAGTGGGGCGATTTTTTGAATCAAAATATATTCTAAATTGTGAATAGAATTTAAATGTGGTAATATTTCTTAATTAGCATAGTTTTTCATCCACATACTCAAACACGTCTAGTCAACCGTAAGTTGTGTCAAGATGTTGAGTCTTACATGAGTGTAATGATGAGCTTCCAAACATTCACTGTCTTAATAGTTGAGGATTTGATCACCGATCGAGAGCTGTACCGACGCGCACTCCGTGGAGACTTAAATTGTGTGTACCATGTTTTGGAGGCAGAATCTGTAGCAGCGGGACTAGCATTGTGTCAGACCCGATCGATCGATGCTGTGTTGCTAGACTATGCATTGCCCGATGGTAGTGGGCTAGACTTTCTAGAGCAATTATTGGCTCAAACCAGTGGCATTAATCCGCCTGTTGTGATGATTTCGGGGCGGGGTAACGAAAATACCGCCGTTCGCGCGATTAAACTAGGTGCGGAAGATTACTTAGTCAAAAGCGACCTGACAACAGAGCTATTACTCGTAACAATCCGCAGTGCGATCGAAAATACGCTTTTGAAGCAACAATTACAGAAGCAAGAGGAGCGGTTTCGGGCATCTGTGGAAAATATGATCGACTGTTTTGGCATCTACTCGGCGATTCGAGATAGTGCTGGGCAAATCGTTGATTTTCGATTCGATTATCAGAATGCGGCAGCAATGCAGAGCAATCGGATGACGGACGCTGACATGGACAAAACTACCTGCGAAATGTTTCCGGCTTTTCGCGAGACGGGATTATTTGCCGAGCATTGTCAGGTGGTCGAGACGGGCATACCCCAAGCCAAAGATAATGCAGTGTACACGGATGTATTTGGGGGCGAACGGCTGACAAAAGCCTATGACGTGCAGATTGCTAAATTAGATGATGGGTTTACGGCGTCTTGGCGGGATATCACGGCCCAAAAACAACTTGAACTCAGTCTGACAGCAGCTAACCAGCAGATCGCGACAATTTGGGAAAGCATGACCGATGCGTACATGACGATCGACCCTGATTGGCGATTCACATATGCAAATTCGACGGCAACTCAACTGATTAACGAACTACTTGAGTCGCCAATTGAAGACGTTATCGGGAAAATTTATTGGGACGTGTTTCCCTGGACGGTGGGAACCATTGTCGATCGAGAATACCATCGGGCGGTGAGCGATCAAGTGTCGGTCCATTTCGAGATATTCTACGAGCCAGCCGAAACTTGGTTCGAGATTAATGCTTATCCCTCAAAGATCGGTTTAGGGATTTATTTTCGGGATATTAATGAACGTAAATGGCTCGAATGCGAGCGCCTCGCTGCCGAACAAGAGCGCGATCGCTTTTTTGAGGTGTCGGTCGATCTGCTAGTCGTTGTCAATCTGGATGGGTATTTCGTGCGGGTCAATCCAGCTTGCGAACAAATTCTCGGTTTCACGAGTGCCGAAATCATGGCACAGTCCTTTACTGACTTTTTACATCCTGACGATATCGCAGCATCGATGGCTGTTTTTGAAGGCTTGAGCGCAGCTAATGTGCTCGTTGATTTTGAGAATCGCTATCGCTGCAAGGATGAATCTTATCGCTGGATCTTATGGAATGCCATTCTAGATCCAGAGCGTAACTTAATCTATGCCAACGGGCGTGATATCACCGATCGCAAGCATAATGAAGAACGACTCCGTCAAAGTGAAGAATTCAACCGTCGCATCTTAGAGAGCAATCGCGACTGCATCAAAGTGATTGACTTAGACGGTCGTTTGACATACATGAATGATTACGGACAATCACTGATGGAAGTTGATGACTTCTCGACGGTTGCTGAGAGTCAGTGGCTCGAATTCTGGCAAAGTAGCGATCGAGAATTGGCTCAAACTGCTTTTAGTACAGCGTTAGCGGGGGGAGTCAGTCAGTTTGATGGGTCTTGTGTAACTAGTAAAGGTACGCCAAAATGGTGGGAAGTCATTGTGACCCCTATTCTCGCTGCTGATGGTCAGGTCAGCCAAATATTGTCGGTTTCGCGCGATATCACCGATCGTAAGCAATCAGCAGCATTCCTCCAGGCGCAGCAAGAAACGATTCAGCAGCAATTAGGCGAAATCGAATCGATCTATCAGATGGCACCGATCGGACTTTGCTATGTTGATAGAGATATAAAGTTCGTTCGCGTAAATGAGCAGTTAGCACGTATTAATGGCTTGCCTATCGCTGAACATATCGGGCGAACAGTCTGCAATGATCTGTCAGAAATGGCAGGTGGGATTGAGCGACTGTATCAACAAGTTATTGAGACGGGCGAGCCAATTCTCGATCTAGAAATAAGTGGTAGCACTAACGCTCAACCTGGAGTAGAGCGGTACTGGCTGGCTTCCTACTACCCACAAACCGATGTCAGCGGTCAAGTGGTAGGGGTAAACACGATGGTGCAAGAGATTACCGATCGCAAGAGAACTGAAGCAGCCTTGCAAGCAAGTGAACGGATGCGTCAATTTATGTTCGAGCAGACTTTCGAGATGATCGGACTAGTCGATCTAGATGGAGTACTCCTAGAAGCCAATCAATCCGCATTAGGCTCGATCGCGGCTATGTCGTCCGAAATCATCGGTCAAAAGTTTTGGGAGACACCCTGGTGGACGCATTCAGTAGAGCTACAGCAGCAACTCATTGATGCGATCGATCGGGCAGCCAAAGGCGAAGTCATGCACTATGAAGTCACATTTCCCGATGGGAGTGGCAATCTAATGACGACTGACTTTTCGCTCAAACCGCTTTTTGATGAAGGTGGCCAAATTGTGAAGCTGATTGCTGAAGCGCGCGATATCACCGATCGTAAGCAAACCCAAGCCGATCTTGAAAAGCGAAACCAAGAGCTAAACTCATTTGTATATGTGGTGTCTCACGATCTCAAAGCTCCCCTGCGTGCAGTTGCCAATCTCTCCCAGTGGATCGAAGACGACTTAGAAGGACAACTCACCGCCGATAACCAATCGCAAATGAACCTCTTGCGTAGCCGTGTCCAGCGGATGTCATCAACTATTGATGGACTGCTCGACTATGCTCGGTGCGGTCACAACGATGAAGAAATCGAACTGGTTGAAGTGGCCAAATTGCTGGTAGACGTAATTGATTCGGTGGACCCACCACCCACCTTTACAATAAATCTCCCTACCGAAATGCCGACGCTTTTTGCCAAACGATTGCCGTTATTTCAGGTATTAGTTAACCTAATCGGCAATGGTATCAAACACCATCATTCCGAGGCTGGCGCTATTCAGATTTCGATCGAGGATCATGGCGATTTCTATGAATTTGCGATCGCTGATAATGGCCCAGGCATTGCACCAGAACATCAAGAGCAGATGTTTAAAATCTTCCAAGCCGTGAATCCCCAAAATCGATCGGACAGCACGGGAATTGGGTTGGCGATCGTCAAAAAGACGATTGAAGCCGAAGGGGGTGCAATTTGGTTGGAGTCTGAACTAGGCAGGGGTACAACATTTTACTTTACTTGGTTCCAGCGTTAGCATAGACGGCTGTCGGAGGGTTTTGCGATGAGACAAGCGAAACAGAGGACCGACATAATAAAACAATTAGCATTGAGGACAAAATCCATGGTCACTCGCCTAGCTGTAGACATAGAGCTTCTGAAAGCAGCTATCGAAAGCGATAGCTAAGCTACAATCGAAACTGTCGTAGAAACAGCCTTACGTGAATATATTCGTCGTCGGCAATAACTTAAAGAAGCCGTTATGATTGGAGCCACTAAAGCCGATCGAGGTGAACTGCTCGACGGTGAAACTGCAATGAGAAACCTGCAACAAAAGCTCCATCAATGGAGAGCAGAAGCGTAACCCTCAATGAATCGAATCCATCGTTTACCGGGTCACCGAAAAAATGGTAGAGATTTTGCGCATTATCAGTGGATATCGAGACATGGCTGATTTGTTCGCCGAAGATTAGCTGAACCAAGTGTAAAAGCGATGGGTTAAAAAGCTGTTGGTATGGTGTATGAGGTAGTAAGCCATTGGAGTTTGAATGGGACGAAGAAAAGGCATTGAGTAACTTTAGGAAGCATGGGATCAGCTTTAAAGAAGCGAAAACGATTTTTAACGATCCTTATGCACTCACAATTCCAGACCCAAGACATTTCATTTTGGAAGAGCGCTGGGTTGATGTTGGCTTCTAAACTCAGTTTCGAGTTGTCTACGTAGTTTACACCGAGCGTCAGAACGTTACCCGTATTATTGGTAGTCGTCTAGCAACCCCCAAGGAACGTAAAATCTATGAACAATCAAAATCCCGATTACTCTGATGACTTAATGCCTGAGTATGATTTTTCACAAGGTGTGCAAAGTAAGCACTATAAAGCCTATCGTCAGGGACATTCCGTCACCATTCACAACATAAATGGGACGATCGAGACACAGTACTTTACCTTGGCGGATGGTGCAGTTATGCTAGACCCAGATGTACAAATTTACTTTCAAGACGCAGAAGCCGTAAATCAGGCACTTCGGACATTGATTCAATCCGGTTCGGCTTGACGGCTTATTAGACTAAGATTGATCGTCGCTGGCACATGTAGTTTCTAATTCAACGTTTAATCCGATCGAGTCGCCGAAAATCGGAGTCTGACATAATCAGCCGTCCATTGCCCTGATGCATCACAGAGCGTCGGTTTCAACATTGCAATGACATCTGCTAAAAAGGCATCTTGAAGCGCAGGTTCTATTGCACCAATGAACGGATTTGCAAAGGTCATCAGCCAGCCCCGAAGATCAGTCGGGAGCGGCGTGGGACGAGGAATCAGCTTAATGTCGTTGACGCCAAACCCATTCGCTTCTAGTCGGGATTGGTAGTCTTCAACGGTTGGGAAATACCAAGGATTGAGCGGTTCTGCATCAATTCCGCGCTGCTTTAAAACCGTATAGAGAGCCGTTTCGATCGCCGAAACATTGCCCCGTCCGCCGAACTCTCCCACAAAGCGTCCCCATGGTTTTAGCGCCTGCCGGACGCCCTGAATAACTGCGTCCGGTTGCTTCATCCAGTGCAAAGCCGCATTGGTCAGAACCGCATCAAACTCAGCCTCAAACTGAAGATTCTGCCCATCCATGAGTCGTACATCTAGTCCAAGAGCTTGAGCCGCATAAACCAGCTCGGGGCTAGAGTCTACACCGACGATCGCGCAGCCCAAAGCCTTTAGTTTTAAGGTGAGCGCTCCGTCTCCACAGCCTAAGTCTAGGATTCGTTCCCCCGCTTGAGGATTCAGCCAGTCCACAACAGGCATCCCCAAATCAGCGACGAAGCGACCGTTTTCAGCATAGGTCTCTGAACTCCAGACTTGTCCCATGGGGGAACGTCTCCTAAAACTTGATTATTCGATTAGCGTAGCATTTTCAGCGCCAACTAAGGGAGTAGCAACTAAATAACACCTCAGCTTTCCGAGTCTCTGACAAGGAAAGCCCCCGAGAACCCAATTCTGGGGGGACATGAGTTTCCGAAGCCCCCAGAATTGGGGGTTGGGGGCCTTCTTCGTCAGAGTATTTTATTTTCACGCAGATCCCTAAGGAATCGTAATGGGAATCAACGCATTTTCAGGGAAATACTGACGATAGCGTCCCCCATCAGACATCACCGCCACCAGCCGCAACTGCGAATCGGGCTGCATCTGTAAATCAGCCCAAGGAATACTAATCTCTACACAAGAATCCAGCTCCACCTGCGATCGGGTCATGCGAGAATGCCAGCGCCAATGTTCACCCGCTTCCTGCAACCACACCGTTTTCGTAAGCAAGTTAATGCCCAGATGATGACGGTACTGATAGTTCAGCGGAGCCTCATCAGGCAAGTCCACCATGGGAATCGGACTGTTATAAGTGGAATGGTTTTCGTAATACCACAGGAGATTGAGTTCCGGTGGACAGTCTATTCCGGGCTTGATTCCCGCTTGGAAGTCAAGACGGATATACAGGTTTTGGTGGTCGTAGCCATACCATAACCGCTGGACCGCACTACTTTGGTGCATCGTCCCCCGTGCGCCGCCCACTTCAAAGCGACCCGCCCGGTCCCAATCCTGCTCATCGCCTCGTCCATCAATCATCGGATGAATGAAGCCCTCCGGCGCGCGATCGCCCTTGGCCGTATGCAACTCCAAAGGCCGCCATACTTCATCGGGAACAGATTCACCGAGAAGCTGATACACCGCCGCTAAGTGCTCCCGGAAAAGCTGGTCAAAAATGGCATCGTGATTGGACGAATGCCCTTCGCCAAACCACCAGAACCAGTCTGATCCCTGCGCCGCATCCATCGCCTCCCACACCTCAGGGTTGGATTCTTCCGTCGCTTCGGGGTGGCGAGCCAGGGTATCACGGGCGGCAGTGAGCAAGTCCCACGCTCGGTTTTTCGCCGGGTCGCCGATCCAAGTCGTAAAGCTACCATCCACCCACGATCCGCTGTGGAGCTGGTCTACGGGGATTTCTGCGGTGGGCGGGAACTGATCGAGATATTCAGAAACGGTGACGAGCTTAATCTCATCGGTGTTGCTGAGGGTCTCGTACAGCGCCGTCAAGAAGGGAATGCCGTCCTGCGGATAGAATTCCCAGCAGTTTTCACCGTCAAGGGCGATCGTAACGAGGTGCGGTTTGTCGGGGTTTCTGGCATTGAGCGTGCGGGTAATGGCTTCTAGATGGCCCACGAGATCGGCAGCGGCTTTCTTCGGGTCCATGCCGCTGTAGGTGAAGCCAATCAGGTCCGACAATCGGTGATCTCGGAAGACGATCGCCAAATCGCCATTCTCTGTTTTTAAGGTGTAGGGCTGATAGAGCATTTCGGGTTCATGGACCGTCCCGTAACCGTCCCGGTGGAAAAAGTGCTTCAAGCTCCAGCCCAGCACCGCTTCGTCAGAACAAATCCACTTAATGTCCTCTGCGGCAATATACGGCAAAATCGCGGGACTCACCGATTGCTCAGACGGCCATAGTCCACGAAGCTTAGTCCCAAATCGATCTTCATACATCAAGCGAGCCTTACGCAGATGTCGCTCAATGTCATGGGGATACTGATGACGCTGTTTGGGGAGTGCCATCCCAGAAACGGCTACTCGTCCTGCATCGGTGTCGGCAAGCAATGGCAAAATTGGATGCGTGTAGGGCGTGGTGGTAACTTCGATCTGCCCTGATTCTTGCATCGCCCGATGCTTGGGGATGATTTGGCTCAAGATTTCGCGGTGTTTGGCAATAATGCGCTGCCGATCGCTCAGGCTAAAATCTTTGCCCTGATCCAGCCAAGTCCGAATCTCAGGGTCATCCCAGAACAACGGATCAATCCAGGTTAGGTTGTGCCAAGCCAGCAGATCACCGTAATCGCGATCGGTCCAGTTTGCCATGCACCAGCTTCGGCCCTTTTCCTGACGCTGATCATAGAGTTCGCTGTAGCGAGGATGGGGATCGATCATCGTTCGATGATGGGCATCAAAGAAGTGCTCAATGATGAATTCTTTGGTCTCACTCGTGAGCTGGTCGATCGGCGTGAGGGTCGCTTTGAGGTAAGGATCCAGCGCCCTACCTTCCACATAGTCCTCAATCTGCATCATCAACGATGGCACCAGATTAACCGTTTGGTGCAGCTTGGGATAGCGTTCTAGCAGCAGGATGAGGTCGAGGTAGTCTTTGGTCCCGTGGAGCCGCACCCAAGGCAAGCGATATTCACCTGCGGCCACCCGACTTTTGTAGAGAGGTTGGTGCTGATGCCAGATGAACGCGACGTGGAGAGGATGAGTCATAGGGATTGCGGTCTACGGGGGTGCAAAGGACACGATACATTCTTTACCATTATCGGAAGTCATGGGAAATAAAAATGGATTCTTAAGATGGATTTCGGGATTATACCGATTTTGAGTCCTCCCCGATCGCACTTACACACGTTTCCACCGCCGATCGCTCCTGCATGGCCAAGACCAATCGATCGAAGGCCGATTGATTCGTTTCAATGAGCGTTTTCGCCTGCAAAATCGCCGATCGTTCTTTTTGCATGACGTCTAGGCCCGGAATACTAGAGAGCACTGTGCGAAACTTCAGCCGATCGTCTGCGCCGCCTTCGGATGCTTTGTAAACAAGCTGTTCCGCTGCAATTCCAGCCATCCACACAGTACAAAAGCGATCGAGCCACTGACTCGAAATCTTGCCCGATCGCAAATCCGCGTCTAAGGCTGAGGTGTCAAACTGCACGCCGCCCTGCCCAGAAAACCCCTTCCGAATCGCTTCCCAAGCACTCACCGAATAATCCGTCACCGGAATCTCCAGAAGCTGCGCCACCAAAAAATGTCCGGCCTCATGTCGAATAATCCGTTCCCGATGCAGGGGTGAAAACGCCGCAAGCCAGTCCAGAAGAAGGTTTCCGCCCTTGCCCTCCAGACTAAAAACATCCACCGTCACAGCGGTCAAAACGGCCCCAACCACGATCGCTGGAATGGCACTAGAAAAGTTCAACAAGGGTCCCAACAACACCGAAAGCGTCATCAAAAACACCCCGATCGCCAATAGGTTTAACGTTAATTCATTCATAAACAATGACCTTATCTATTTTTCACTTTAATTATTTTTCGCCTTAAAGAAGGTCTCTAAACTTTCACGATCGCCCACGTAGCGCCAATGCCACGGTTCGTAGGTGACACCTTGCTTATTATTCTTCGGAAACGACATTTCAAAGTTGAATTTCGTCGCATTGGCTTGGAGCCATTTAAACGCGTCCGTATTTTCAAAATCAGGACTGAGATTCGTAGCTGGGACATTGCCATCACCAATATCGATCGCATATCCGGTGTGGTGTTCACTGTAGCCAGGGGGCGCACTCACATTGGCCCGTTCATCAGCAGTTTGCGATCGCTGCTGCTTGACGTCGAAGAAGACGCCTTCTTGATCTTTGATCGATCGAAAGGCGGACAACGGCACCAAACTAATGTCTGCTGCTGCCGCCTCACTCACCATGGATCGGTAGGCGGCAGCAGCAGATTTGCGCAGCCGGATGCCCCCGTCAGCGTTGATGGCTTCGAGTTCGGCTTCGGGGGATTCTGTGTACGGATAATGGCCGAGAACCGTATTGGGCGAGGAGGCAATGGGTAGGGTAGGTTTTTGGACGTTTTTGGAGGAATTAGTGGCGAGGAGTTGAACAATAGTCGTGATGAGGATTAATCCCGTTAGCCCCAGCGCTAACCCCTGCCAGACGGCAATCTTACGCCTTGGAGGGGCGATCGGTGGCGTTTCTCGGACGGCCTCAGGAAGATCCTCAAAGGATTCAGCCGTTAGTTTATTCACCGCTTTTGGCGGCGGCTTTGTCTTGCCGGACTTCCCTGGTTGACGCCTAGGTTGATCGGGACGATTGGCTGAATTACTCACGCTAAATACTCCTGACTTAATCCTGAACGATAGCAAACCGGACGTCCCCAAGCTCAATTCTGGTGGCTTTCAGAATCATGTTCACCTAGAATTGGGGGCCGGGGGGTCTCCGGCAATCTCACCTTAGAGACAATCCTTCAGTGCGGTAATCACGATGTCCTGCTGTTCAGAAGTCAGCTCCGGAAACATCGGCAATGACAACACTTCGAGAGCCGCCCGTTCAGAATGCGGGAAAGATCTCGCCGTTTCGCTAAGGGCAAAGCGGCCTGATTGGTAGACGGGCTGAAGATGCAAGGGCAGTGGGTAGTAGATATTGGTGGAAATGCCGCGATCGCTGAGTAAGCTTCGCAGCGTATTGCGATCGACTTTACCGCCACCTTTGACCCGGATGGTGTACTGGTTCCAGGTGCTTCTGCCGCCCGTGGAGGCTTGGGGCAAGGCGATCGCCTCTAGATTTTCGAGACCCGCTTGGTAACGAGAAGCAATCACCGTTCTTTGCTCAATCCATTGATTGAGAAACGGGAGTTTAACACTGAGGATAGCGGCTTGAATCGCATCTAGGCGACTGTTTAGACCAAATTCTTCATGGTAATACACGTCGGTGCGGCCATGGTCTCGCAAGACGCGGAGTCGTTGGGCTAGCTTGGGGTCGTCAGTTGTGAGTGCCCCGCCATCGCCACACGCGCCTAGGTTTTTGGTGGGGTAGAAACTGAAACAGCCGATGTGGCCGATCGACCCGACCTGTTGACTTGCCCATTCAGTCCCGGTGGATTGGGCACAGTCTTCAATGATAAATAGGTTGAATTCTCGGGCGATCGCTCCCAATGTCGTCATATCGATCGGATGGCCAAATAGATGAACCGGGACAATGGCGCGGGTTCGCGGGGTAATTGCGGCGGTAACTTGGTCTAGGTCCAGATTGTAGGTCACTGGGTCAATGTCAACAAAAACCGGAGTGGCCCCGGCGGCACTAATCGTTTCAGCGGTGGCAATGAAGGTAAACGGCGTTGTGATGACTTCATCGCCCGCCTTAATATCGAGGGCACGAATCGCCATATAGAGTGCATCGGTTCCGGAGTTGCAGGCCACACATTCCTGCGTCCCGACATAGGCCGCAAGCTGATGCTCAAAATCAGCCACCGCCTGCCCGCCGACATAACGTCCGGAGGCCAGTACGCGTAAGGCCGCTTGATTGATTTGGTCGCCGATGTGTTCAAACTGACGCGAGAGATCGAAGGGAGGAATGGTCTTCACAGAAAGCCGTAGGTGAAACGCCCTCGCTATTGTTTCAATAAAACGAGTTACAGGCAAGTCCTTAGCTTGGAGGATTTTGGTTGGATGGCGTGATCCTAGAGACGATCGTTGGATCATCTCGTCACTCGATCGCGCAGCACCACGAGGTTTGAGGCGGCAGCGGAGACTTTGATAGGTGCGATTTTGGTCGGGGCTGACGAGGTAGGCCGAGCCATGTTTTTGGGGAGAGGCGTCCGGCTTTTTGAAGGGCTTTGAGTTCTTTTGGGCTGAAGGATGCTCAAAAAGAAGAACCCGACTCCGATCAAAAAGACGACACAGCCGACAGCAAAACTCACCAGCGATAGCGAGATTAAGGCGCTCTGATTCACCAAGGCCCGAAAGGCGAGGAGTCCCGTGCTCGTAATTAAGGTTAAGCACGCCACATTCAGATAAAAAATCGATCGAGTCACTCGCCTAGATTGTCGCCTGATGGCTTTTCGCCAGAGTTTTGGCAGACTATGGGGCAATGAAATCCGGGTTTTCTCCAGTCGGATTTGATGGACGATCGCAACGCCCAGCATAAGGCCAGAGGCAACCACCATGACAGCAGCGTTGAGAATCAGTTGGACGAGCTGAGTAGTCTGTTCTAACGTCATGGGCAGATTAATAAGGGCAGAGAGGAGGACAACCATTAATAGGCAGACACCCAGTAAACACACATGCGGTGAACGTAAAGCAGCGATTCATGCGACTAATTCAATTGTACTATAAAAAGCTCGTTTGAATAACAAGTTTGGTCAAAAATAACGTGCGTTTCAGACTTGTTTGAATCCTAAAGAAATTATGATGATTAACGGCAGCGGTCCCACTAAAAGATCATTCTTTAGGAATTGTTATTTCATTTAGAAAATCTTTCCACAGCGATATTTAGCTTTTCCACAATGCGCTCTTTGTTTTCCACAGGTCTCCCCATTGATCGATCGATTCATTTCCACCAGATGACTCACCTGTCCACTACATAAGGCTCTAACTAGGGCATGTCCAACGCCATCATCTTTAAATTAGATTTCTGAAAACTCCTTCCTAGAAACAGTTTCAGCGATAGTAATTCATATGAATTACTCAAGAAGCGATCGATTTATCCTTGAGATCCCGCGTGAAATTTAGTTTTCTACGTTTTCCACAGGGGTTGGGGATGACCGATCGACCGATGTGCCCAAATTGGTAGAATGTCTCTATTCATACCCGTATAAATACGCTCTACAAACCCGTTCAGCAGTGAGAGAATTCCCATCACTTGAGCAATTGTGCGGATGTTTCTCTGTAAAGTAAGCAAAATGAGGCTTTGCCATCACGGCTTACAAGTAGCATCTGTCTTCGAGTTTCAATTCGTCACTTCCCTCTTTATCATGAGCTTTACACCTATGACTTCTACGATCGCCCTAATGGCCGAACTCCCTGAAACGCTTCATGAAGCGTTGACTCAGTACGTGGAGAAGCATCCGGATTGGAACCAAGATCGGGCAATTGCAGCGGCGCTATCGCTTTTCCTGCGTCAGGGTCCAGCGGAGTCAGTGAGCGATCGCTGCGTAGAAAGCTATGAAGGGCCTTACGAGACGACGATCGTGGCCTGAGTGTGAGCATTGGTTTCAAGCTTCGACGTCTACGCTTGACGTTAAGAAGTATGAATAGGGGCGTAGTCGGGTTTGGGATGTCAGGCCGTTTTCCCTTTTAATAAAGGTAGGGAGCGATAGACATCGTGAGCTAAGTATTCGCTGAGGTGATCTTAAAGATGGCTTATTACTGGTTTAAAGCGTTTCATTTAGTGGGAGTGGTCTCGTGGTTTGCGGGACTTTTTTATCTGCCTCGTTTGTTTGTTTATCACGCAGAGGCGGAAGAGCAGCAGGTTGAACCCGCGCGATCGATTTTGCGCCAGCAGTTTTCTGTGATGGAAAAGCGGCTCTACGGCATCATCATGACGCCTGCAATGGTGGTAACGATCGCCATGGCCCTTGGAATGGCGGTGCTTCAGCCAGAGTTGCTTCAGCAGACATGGCTTCAGGTCAAAATGGCGTTGGTGCTGGTGTTGGTTGGGTTTCACTTCTATTGCCGCACGCTTATCCATCGGTTGGAGGCGGGTGAGACGCCGTTTACGTCGAAGCAGTTTCGTTGGATGAATGAATTTCCGACGTTCTTCTTAGTAGTGGTGGTCATGCTGGCAGTGTTTAAAAATGACATTCCCACGCACGCAACAAGCTACGTCATCTTTGGGATGGTGATTGCGTTTGCCGCAAGTATTCAGCTTTACGCGCGGAAGCGTCGGTTGGACGGTGAGAAGAAGCGATCGGACGAGGCCATGGCGCGATCGCTTGAGTCGGCGGAAGTACAGGTGTGAGAGGGGCTTTGGACATTATTAAATCCTCAATTCCCTATCTAGCCGATCGCCCTTCCTAACCCCGTTTCCGTTTGGCAATCCAAAACCCTGCCCCAACGATCGCCACTAGGGGCATCCAGATTAATAGCCCTAGAAGATCTATTGCAGGATCTTCCAGCCGACTCACGGGACTCATGGTCCCAATGGAATTTGCTGCACTTCCTGGCTGCACCGTAACGCCGTAGGCAAACTTAAAGCGATCGAACCCATTTTCCTGCTTCGGATCGCCCTTGATTTCCACCTCATACAACCCTGCCCTAGGGAAAATAACAATAGCGCTCGGTAGCCCTTGATACTTCTCAGCCTTCAATGGATTCAGGGGCGGCTGCGATACTAATTTTTCGTTTTCGTAGACCGTAATCTGGCAGTTGCATTGGTCTAACGGAATTTCCTCGCCTCCTTGCTTGGTTAACGCAAACCACACCTTCGACGGCTCACCTGCCTTCGGGTTGTGGCTCGGTTCGATGTGAAAAAGAGAGGCGACATTCCCGGCAGTCTGAACATTGTGTGCAAACGCAGGCTCTGTGAGATGGAGATCACTTTGAGCTTTGCCGAGGGACTCTTCCGCTGGTGTAGGAGATTCAAAAGCAGTGCGCGATCGCATGGCGTAAAGGGTCTGAGTAATCATGCCTAATCTGTAATACCCGATGCTAAATGCTCTAAGCAAAATCACTTTAAAACCTTAACCGATGGTTTGTAAAGATTCGTACGGCCATAACGAAGATAACCGAACTAATCAATCCTATCGTGTGAGTCCAATGCTGAGCGGTAAGTTCTAGATTTCCTAAATAATGCGATCCCACTATCACTGTATGCCCAACGGCTAGCGCCAATCCCGGCACGCTCAGTAGATGCAGTCGTCGCCAGTGGGGTCCGAGCCACTTCACCGCTGCGTCGAAGCTCGTCATCGCCGGAAATCCCAGACAAATCAAGGCTCCAAGTCCAGCGATTAACCCCCACCGCTGCGAAACGGGCAAAAATGCGATCGCACCTATGTTCCAGTTATAGGTATGCACCAGCATATGAGCCGTATGAGCCACTGCACAGACAAAGGACCCGACTCCGATCGCCCGTCTGTACGTCAGTAGACTCATGCAATAGGCTGGAAACCGAACGGCCATCGGGCGCGCCACCAAAGCCAACATGAGTAAAATAATGGCCCCATGCCCGGTCAAATCTACCATCTCACTACTGCGAAAGACCGTCAGGAGTCCAATGGTAATAGTGACCCAGCCCGCCAGTCGAAAGAGCTGACTCCTTCGTTCTTGACTCCAACGCAGCGCCAGCGTTCCCACACCCAGCATCATCGGCATCGTCCCCAGCCCAAAGGCTAGCATTACACTCGCTCCCGCCCCCGGACTGCTTGACTCCGCTGCTTTAATTTGGGCCACATACAAAAAACCACAGGGCATCAGTCCCCACAACAACCCCAACACAAACGGCGAGGCGGTCGCTAACTTTCCCATCATTCCGCCGATCCAAGAATGTCCTCGTGCTGAAACTCCCGGATGTGATCCTATAGGTGATTCGGGTAAATCAGTCCGCTTTGACAACCGATCGGGCATCACCGTCTTCAGCCCGCTCCAAATAAGCAACCCCCCCGCAAAGATCGCCAGCCCTTGCCGCAATCCACTGCCTATTCCTGCCCACTGTCCCCCCGCCATCACCAGACTTCCAACGCCGCCGATCGCCATTCCAACAAGGATGTAGCTAAGCAATCGTCCGAGATTTAAAAGCGCAACGCTGATGAATTGAGAATTGAGAATTGAGAATTGAGATGGGCTAGATGAACGGGTACGATCGGACAATAGTAATGCAGTGCTGAGGGGGCTACACATTCCTAAGCAGTGGCCAAAGCTTCCCAGAAAGCCCAAACTCAGCATCAATCCAAATTCCATCTTGTCCTCTTTCAGGGTCGTCTATTGTCTTATCTTCATTCTCTACCCTCGGCCTTGATCTTGACCAATTCTCAATTCTCAATTCTCCGGATGACATATTGATTCTTACCCGCTTGCTTAGCTTCATACATGGCCGCATCGGCGGTTTCAACCAGTTCTGTCAGGGTATGGCAAGGATTGGGGTAGAGGCTGATGCCGATGCTGCCGCTAATGGTCATGGTTTGGCCGTCGAAGGTGAAGGGTTGGGTCAAGGTTTTGATGACTTTGGCAGCGACGCGTTCGATTTCTAACAGACGCAGGGCACCGGGCAAAATCACCGTGAATTCGTCCCCGCCCAGCCGTGCTACGGTATCGCTTGCCCGCAAACAGGACACTAGCCGTTTGGCAACCGACTGGAGGAGCTGATCGCCGACTCCATGACCGAAGGTATCGTTAATCTGTTTAAATCCGTCAAGATCGATGAAGAATAGCGTAATCATCCGATCGCTTTGGTTAGACCAGTCTATTGCTTCTTGAAGTTTGGTCTCGAAAAGCGATCGGTTGGGCAGTCCGGTCAGGGGGTCGTGATTAGCTAGATAGTGCAGGCGGGATTGGGATTTTCGGAGTTCTTCGTTGGAGTCAGCGAGTTCGCGCCGCGCCTGTTCGGCAGCATCTTCTCGCGTTTTTCGCTGGGTCATATCTCGAATCACCCCGACGAGGAAAACGTTGCCGCCGGAATCTCGATGCAGCGATCGCTTAGTGGAAATATAGTGAACCTCCCCAAACAGATCCGTCAGCACTTCCTCATCTTCCCGCTCTTGCTGCTGAAGAAAGGTCTCTTCATCTCGGGTCAAAAACAAATCGGCCTCGGGTTTCGGAAATACATCATGCACCGTTTTCCCAATCAACTCCTGAAGTGACGCTCCCACAAATCGCGCATAGGCTTCATTCAAAACCACCCAGCGATTCTGATTATCTTTCACAAAAATAGGATCGGGAATGGTGTTGATAATGCGGTTAAGAAACTCCATCGATCGCGCCAGTTCTTCTTCCGTATGGGCACGCACCATCATCACCAACGCCCATGCCACCGCCAATCCCACCATGGGAGCCACCACCGGAACCAGCCAGCCCAGCAAAAATAACCCATAGCCGCCTAAGGACACCCCGATCGCTAGCCCAATCATGCCACAGAGCGATCGCTTCGGCCCCCTAAGTCGCCAGCATAGCCGCACGCCTATCCACGCCCATAGCCCAATCCAGACGATTTCAACCCCTTCTGGCCAACTCTGAAACATCAGACGTCCGTCTAGGGCCGCTGACACAATCTGACTCACAAACTGCGCCTGAAGGGCCACGCCACTGATCCAGGTGCTGCTCCAAGTGCGGCTGCTCTTAGGTTGATAGGGCTGCTGACGGGTGTAAGGGGTCGCCGCAAAATCATTCTGGGTCTCGGCATTAGCACCGATTAAGACAATCCGATCGCGAACGGCTTCAGGAGCCACATCACCAGATAAGATCGCCTGCATCGAAAAGGTCTGAAAGGGGGTTTTTCCGCCCCGAAAGTTAACGAGAATTTGGTAAGCGCCTGCATCGGCTCGGACGTATGCACCTGTATCAGGCTGGATTTGCCGAAAGATTCCTCGGCCTAGTTGGAGATCCGAAGGCCGATCGCTGGACGGCTGGGCGTAGATTTGATTTTGGGCCAGGTACAATTTTGAGAGCTTGAGGGCAAAACTTTCCTTGACGGTCCCGCCTTCATTTTTCCAGTATAGAAAAGCCCGTCGAACCTTCTGATCTTCATCAAGAATATTGTTATTGAAGCCGACTCGACCTTCTGGAGCCGCAGATGGCGGTGGAATCAAGGGGTGGCTCCCCATCCCAAACATCCCGTCGGCAAGTTGTTCAGCACTGATAATCGTTGGCGTATCGGTGAGGAGGTTGTTGAAGGCAATAGAGCCGGGGGGAACGGGGAGATCTCGATGAAGATTGATGCCGATCGCGCGGGGTTTCCAGGCGTTGAGGCGCTCTAGGAGCTGGGCTAGCCTCGCATCATTGGGAGGCCAAGGTTCATTGAGCTGAAGATTGGCTTTGGTGACTTCAACAATAACGACCCGATCGTCCATGGCTTCCGCCGATCGCAACTGAAAATAATGATCCATCGTCTGAAGTTCTAACCCTTGCAGCAGGCAAAACGATCGAAGGGTTAAGACGATGAGGATTGATCCCAAGGTCATCCAAACAATCGGTGTGAAGAAATTCAACACACCTTTTATCAGGGACCGAGCTAAGTTCTTAAACGTGAAGGGTCGAGAGGAATCAATCACAGGTATCCAACGGATCGAAATGGAGATTCAATAGGGTCATAGAGATTACTCCATGCATTACCATTCCACTACCCTACAATTGCATTAGCATCGTTCACTCTATCCTTAGCAATAACCTAGGATAAAATATGTCTCTAGGATGACTACTTTAGGCCATTACCTCTCAGAATTTTCGAGCCAGGTCATGACAGTCTTGGCTAGTGTGACGTGACTGAGACGATCGATTTCTCGAATGCCCGTAGGACTGGTGACATTAACCTCCGTCAAGAACCCTCCAATCACATCCATCCCTACAAAAATCAAGCCATCGCGCCGCAGGGCCGGAGCCAGTTCTGCCGCAATCTCGCGATCGCGCGGTGTGATCTCCACAGCATCGGCCCGTCCGCCCACCGCCATATTGCCGCGAAATTCATTTCCGGTGGGTACGCGGTTGACAGCGCCGATCGGGTCGCCGTTAAGCAAAATAACGCGCTTATCTCCGGCTTTAGCTTCCGGCAAATAAGTCTGCACCATGATGGGCAGGGTTCCCTGTAGGGTGCTGATTTCAACGAGGGAATTAAAGTTGCGATCGCCTTTTTCCAAGAACAAAATCCCTTCCCCGGCTTTCCCGCCGAGAGGTTTCATCACAGCGGCCCCTTTTTGGTCGATGAAATCTTGAATTACCTGCTTGTTTTGGGTGACGATCGTTTCGGGAATGGACGTGAGAAATTGCAGCGCGTACATTTTTTCGTTGGCCGATCGGACGCCAGCCGGGGCATTGACCACGCGAGTTTTGGCGGGGTTTACGTAGTCGAGGATGTACGTCGCATAGAGATAAGCCGTATTCACCGGGGGATCGGTCCGCATCCACACCACGTCGAAAGTTTCTAGGGGCAAAAATTCAGAGGTTCCCACGCTAAACCAGTCTGGCACCGCAATCCAACGATTTTCACCCAAGGTTACAGGCACGAGCTGCACCGGAGTCACGGTGGCCCAGGCTTTGCTGGCGATGACCGTCAACGAATTTGCAATGGTGATCCAGACCTCATGCCCCATCTGCTGCGCGGCTTCCATCAAGGCCACACTCGTGTCATGGGTGGGGTCTAGACGATCGATCGGGTCAATAATAAACGCCAGTTTCACAAGAAGCTCTCTGCACAATCTAAAGGGTTTGGGAGGACGATCAGACGATCGAACGGTCCCTACCCCCAACTAATGAGAGTAGGGAATCGAATTTAGACCGCAACCCTCACAGCTTGCATTGACTCCACCAAGCTGCGAACGACGGCGATCATGGCGATTTCGCTGTTGAGCTGATGAATCGCTGAACCGACGCCGACACCTGCTGCACCTGCGGCGATCGCAAGCGGTGCCGTCACGCTAGAAATACCCGATGCGCAGAGGACCGGGACTGAAACGGCATTGGAAATTTCGTAGGCAGCGGCTAAGGTTGGCGCTGCTTTTTCGATTAAACCCAGGACGCCTGCACTTTTAGGCGCAGAAGAAGTGCCGCCTTCGGTTTGAATCACATCAGCTCCGGCTTCAACGAGGGCTTCAGCGAGCGCCACCTGTTCAGGCAGCGCCAAAACATGAGGCACCGTAACCGACAGCATTACCGTGGGCAGCAATGCGCGGGTTTGGCGGGTCAGTTCGAGAACTTCCGCTGCACCAAAGGTGCGACCCTGCGCGTAGAAGCTGTCAAAGTTCCCAATTTCAACTAGGTCCGCTCCAGCATTTACCGCCATCACAAGCAAGGCTGGGTCTACCGCAGACACGCAGATGGGAAGTGTCGTTAGTCCGCGCACTGTGCGAATCAGGTCTGCATCCGCTGCGATGTCTACAAAGGTTGCGCCGCCGAGTTCAGCCGCCTTGACGACTGACGAAACGTTCTGAACGTCGAAGTTTTGCAGGCCGCTGATGACTTTGAGTGCGGTGCGGTGGTTCAAGGCCCGTTGGAGAGTCGGAAGAATAGTCATGGGTAGTGTTTTAGGCGATCTGCGATCGGTAAGGTTCGTTAATGTGATGCTTATTTTAAAGGATCGGGGGAAGCAATGACGATCGACGAGGATTGGAATGAGGATTTAGTCAGTGCCCTTTTCGTCACTGGGATAGCAGCGATCCGGGATTGGGTAATCTACGCTGATGAGAGATCAGACGATAGCGTGCGGCTCTCAGAACTGATGCCTGACCGCTTGACTTCATCAACGTATGTTCCTGTACCTCATCTGGGAATTCTGTCGCTATGACCTTCTCAATCAAAGTTGCTACAAACACCACAAACGCCACAAACGCCACAAACGCGATAAATCAGCTTCAAATCGTCACAAACCGACTAAATGCCCAATCTCGGGTGAGTCGGATGCTGGCTCGGGCGAAGACCTTGAATTCGGCGGTTGAAGAAACGCTTAAAATCCTGTGTGAGACCTTCTCCTGGCGCTTTGGTGAATACTGGACCCTTGACAAGCTGCCGGGTAGCCTTCGACAAACCCTGTGCTGGGATATCACGTCAACCGATCACACGCCCTACTCCGACTGGACCTTTCAGCGGGGAGAAGGGCTTCCGGGGCGAATTTGGGAGACTGAACAACCGACGTATTTCCAAAACCTGACGCAAAATCCTAATTTTCTACGTCGAGATTTTGCGCTGGAGATGGGGTTGCGGAATGGCTATGGGTTTCCGGTGCGCGATCGAAGCGGTCTCGTCGGAGTCATCACGTTTCTGACCCAAACGGATCAGCCCCTTGATGAAGACTTAATGGACTTGCTCCGGCTCTTGGGTGAACAACTTGGACTTTTTATCCAACGGAAATCCGACGAAATCCAGCTTCGTCAATATGCCGATCGCCTCGAAGTCACCCTCCAAGAACTTAAACGCACCCAATCCCAAGTCATCCAATCCGAAAAAATGTCCAGCATCGGACAGCTCGTGGCAGGGATTGCCCATGAAATTAATAATCCAGCCAACTTCATCCATGGCAACATTCGGCCAGCCCAAGACTATCAAGCGGACCTGTTCCGGCTACTCGATCTGTACGAACAGGAATATCCTCAGCCCAACCCGGCGCTCATTCGCAAACGCAATGCGATCGATTTAGCCTTTCTTCGCCAGGATTTTCCGCAGCTTTTAGACTCCATGCGCAATGGAAGCGATCGGATTCGGGATATTGTGAAATCGTTGCGCAACTTTTCTAGACTAGATGAAGCCGCTGTTAAAGAAGTGGATTTCCACGAGGGATTGGACAGCACGTTGATGATTCTCAACAGTCGGCTCAAGTCCCACATTGAGGTTCGGCGACAGGCGACGATCCAGGCGATTCAAGTGGTCAAACACTACGGAACGCTGCCATTGATTCAGTGCTATGCAGGGCAAGTAAACCAAATCTTTATGAACGTGTTGGCCAATGCTATTGATGCCTTAGAAGAGTCTGGCCTGCGCGACGAGGCTCATAATGCCTCAGAAAACATTACTCCAGAAATCACCATTACTACAGAGGTCATCGCCAACGGCTGGATTCGGGTGACGATCGCCGACAACGGTCCCGGCATTTCGCTCGCCCACCAATCCCAAATCTTCAACCCCTTTTTCACCACCAAACCCGTCGGAAAAGGCACTGGACTCGGTTTATCCATCAGCTATCAGATCGCCACTGAAATCCATGGTGGACGGTTCTACTGTAAATCTGAACCGGGTTCATCAGGCACGCAGTTTATGTTGGAGCTGCCCGTTGTCTGCAATGGATTGATGCATCATCGGGCCGGGTGAGGGTTCTATGAGATAATCAGGGTTCTAAATTCCTTTTTTATTGTCGTAGAATGCCTTCATGATTGATGTTGTATCCCCCCAGTCTGTCCCGGTTGAGATGATTCAGTACAACGCACAAGGTCTCGTCCCGGCGATCGTGCAGGATTACCTAGATGGAACGGTGCTGATGATGGCGTGGATGAATGCGGAGTCGTTGGCAAAAACCCTTGAAACGAGTGAAACACACTTCTGGAGCCGATCGCGTCAGCAGTTTTGGCATAAGGGCGCAACGTCGGGCCACACCCAAAAGGTCAAGGCCATTCGCTATGATTGTGATAGTGATGCGCTGCTTGTGACGGTGGAGCAAGTGGGGGATGTGGCCTGTCATACGGGAGAACGCAGTTGTTTTCATCAGGTGGAGGGGAACGTGGTGGCCCCGCGCGCAGATACGTTGTCTCAGGTGTTTGGGGTGATTTGCAATAGGCGGGATAATCCAAATCCTGAGTCCTATACGTGCAAGCTTTTAGCGGGTGGGGATAATGCGATTTTGAAGAAGGTTGGAGAGGAGTGCGCGGAGGTGATTATGGCCTTTAAAGATAATGTGAAAGATGACATTGCGGGAGAGGTGGCGGATTTGTTCTATCACACGATGGTAGGGCTAGCGGCGCACCAAGTGGATATTCAGGATGTGTATCGCAAGTTGCAGGCTCGGAGACGATAGATTTCCAACTGTTGGAATCAGAAATTATAATAAATGAGGCGTCGATCGTACGGTGAAACCTGATGGTTCAAACTCCAATTAAGCCCTTAACGCTGGAGAGTTTTCTGGCGCTTCCTGAGACGAAGCCTGCGAGTGAGTTTATCGACGGTCAAATCTTTCAAAAAGCCATGCCAAAAGGAAAGCATAGTCGTCTTCAAAAGCAGTTGCTATTTAAAATAGATGCTGTCGTCGCACTTGAGAACGTAGCAGAGGTATTTCCAGAATTACGGTGTAGTTTTGGAGGCCGATTCCCGTTCCGGGAGGCTTCGCCAACGATCGTTCCTGACCTGTGCATTTTTAAGTGGGAACGGATTCCCCATGACGAAGATGGGGATATTGCAAATACGTTTGATTCTGCGCCTGATTGGACAATCGAAACCCTATCACTTGATTAAAGCCCAACGAAGGTGATTAAAAACATTTTGCACTGTCTAGATCAGGGTTGCGCGATGGGTTGGATGCTGAATCCAGAGGAGAAGGAAATTACGGTATTTCCAGCCAATTCACGATCGCGGATGTTTTCAATGGAGTCGTCTGAAGCGATTCCGGTACCTGATTTTGCAGCGACACTCGTCTTAACGGCAACCGAGATCTTTGGATGGCTGAGTCAAGTCGGATAAACTAGAGCAAACGTCTAGGAGGTCAAGTGCGATGGAAGCGACAATTCAGGCACCTCAAGTTCAAACCATTATTTCTTCGGTTCTCACGCTAGATGAAGTAGCTGAGTATTTACGTCTTCCGATCGAAGCAGTTCGTGGCCATGCGATTCAGGGGTTGTTACCGGGCAATGAAATCAAGGGGGAATAGCGGTTTTTGAAAAGTGCGATCGATCGGTGGTTGGCCCCCTTTCAAATGCCGTTAATGCCGCAGGGATATATCACAATCGAAGATATTGAAGCCGCTCAAGCAAGAGTTCCTGAAGTGCTTGCATTACTCGATCGGTGGACTACGCCCGATCAAGAGGATTATCAGACTGAAACCTGGAATCAACTCGATCAAAATTTATCCCGTCACACACAGCCTGCAAACCCAACAACATCCGATCAAACCGAGTCTCACCTTCGGGAACAGGACGGACTGTTGGTGCTCGATACTGAATCACTGAATCACATTAACTTTAATCGACTAATTGATGAAAGCCGCTAAATATATCACGCGGCTTAGTCCTGAGATCGATCGATTGGTCTATGTTCCTAGATGATCGATCGAGAGAATGCGATCGGTTCTTCACATTACCCAACTTCACAGAAAATCAATCAGAGTTCGGAATCTATGAAATCTGCTTCATGAACCAACTCGCCGCCGCAATATTGGTGCCTTCCACCCATTTAGTGATCGTTGCCTCAAGTAATGCGACCGTCACCCCCGGCATCAACGCTGACGTTTCGACTTCCTGATACTTCCCTGCGACCAGCCCAAACATCAGCACCCGCCGACCCTGCACATCAATCACCCAATACTCCGGTATCATGAGCGCCGCATAGATGTGTTTCATTTCATCGAGATCACTCGCCAGCGTCATATCTGCCACCTCACCGACCAAATCCGGAACCCGCCACCGATCGCTCACGGGTTGACGAAGGGATAAATGGTAAAATAGTAGACTACTCACTCACATTCGTCATAGGTCAACTCCATGGAACGTCCTAAACTGACTGCTGTTATTACTGGCGCGATTTCGTTGGTATTGGGAATTTTGTATTTGGTTCTCGTCCAGATTTTGGACTCTCGCGAAATGGTTCCTGCTCCGATCGGCTTTCTATTGATTAGTCACTTGTGGTAATTGCCGTTGCTAAGAATTGACGTGGCGCGATAGATCTGTTCGACAAGCAGTAACCGGGCCATGTCGTGGGTGAAGGTCATGGGCGAAAGGGCTAATGGATGGTGCGCCAATCGTTCGAGTTCTGGCGTGATGCCGTCGGATGATCCGATTACAAACAATAGCGTATGGTCTAGAGCTGTTTTTTCAATGAACGCTGCAAAGTCGATGGAATTGTAAAGTTTGCCGCGTTCGGTGAGCACGATGATGCAATCTTGCGTTTTTACGTGTGGTGTTATTTCACTCCATTCCGTTCTCTTTTGTGAATCCTTCAGTTCAGTTATGGTCAATCCAGGAATTCGTTTAGCATATTCTCGAATCCCATCATCAATCCAAGAATACTTGACTTTCCCGATCGTTAGAAGTTTGATTTTACGTTGCATTGTTTAGGGCACAGAGTTTGTTAATACGGTTGTTAATGCGATCGATTTGAGGTGGTCTCGGCAGGCTCTGGTTCAAGCTGCGATCGGAAGGGCAATCGGGTGCCATCGGCGAGAATTAAATCCCCAGAAAAAGCTTGTTTTTCCAACGTGCCTTGAATCCAAGCGTGTTGAGTAGGGTAGCAATTGGGAATTTTCGGAAGCTGTCCCGTTAAAGATAATACGGTGATTCCTTGTTTTGTAGGCTGGCCAGACCAAGTGCCGCTGAACGTGGGTGGAATAGCTGCGAGATTGGGCATGGTGGGAAGGACAATCGCAGCGGTGAGGTAACGACCGGATTGATCGAGTCTTAGCAGCGAATGATCTAAGCAGTTGTCGGTGCTCAATGAGTATCGTCCAGCGATCCCGGTGGCGGCTTTCAAATGCATCTCGCCGTAGGTAGTGGTAATGGAAAATAGAATCACAACTGAAACGATCGCACCGCCATAGAATGATAACGATTTTAGGCTTAATAACTTCATGCGTATTCGTTTTATGTTTAATGGGGTCTAGGGCGAAAGATCGTAATTCTCACGAGTCGTTTCGGATTGCTACAGAACCGTCAGCTACCAGTCGATCGAGCAATCCACTACAAGCATCTATCAACAACTCAATCACAAAATCAAACCCGGCTTCACCGCCATAATAAGGGTCGGGGACTTCTTTTAAGTCATGCTCAGTGCAGAAGTCACACATGAGCTTGATTTTGTGATGGAGTTTGCCCGAACGATCGAGCCGAGCCATTTGTTCATAATTATCTTGATCCATGGCCAAAATTAGATCAAATGTATCGATATCCGTCGCGTCAACTTGGCGGGAGGTGCCCTGAAGCGCGAAGCCTAATTTTCGGCTAGCCGCTGCGCTCATGCGTCGATCGGGTAATGCCCCGGCATGATAGCCCGAGATGCCTGCTGAATCGCATTCGATTTGATGTTGCAATCCGCGTTCTTTGATCAGCGCACTCATAATATTTTCCGCAGAAGGCGATCGACAAATGTTGCCGAGACACACAAACAGTAAGCGATACGCCATAGATTTAAAGCCGTTAATTACTAGAAATGGAGTGAACTTTGACAAGTTTTCATTACGATCGATAGTATCACTTAGGAACGAGAATCTGTAACACCCGACGATTTTAATCCCTAGGGCAAATGATGGGTCTTATTTAGGTTACGGGAACACTTTAGAATAATATTGATTCTAGGGTTGCTCTAATGTCTCAATCGATGTTTTATATTAGATGTGTCAGCACTATTGGATTGAGCGCTTTACTTTCTAATCCTGCCATGGCCCAAGTGGTGAGTCCTGATGGGACGCTGAATACGACAGTGAATCGATCGGGCAACACTTTTACGATTACGAACGGCACCGCAGCCGGAACCCATTTATTTCATAGCTTTCGAGAATTTTAGATTACTAGCAGTGGCGCAGCAATCTTTGATTTAGTCAATACGCCTAATGCCATAACAATTTTCAGTCGGGTCACAGGTGGAAACAGATCTAACATCGATAGCGTGATTCGATCTACGAATGCTATAAATCCAGTTAGCTTATTCTTAATGAATCCCGCTGGAATCGTCTTCGGGCCAAATTCATAGTTAGATATCACCGGATCATTTCTCGGCACAACTGCCAGCAGCATCTCATTTAAAAACGGCAAAACCCTTGCGACGGGAATATCGTCATCAAGACTCCAACTCTCCAACTCTTGGATGGTGCGGCCATTCGCGATTCCACATACGGCCAGGGAAATGGGGGAAATATCATCGTATCCACCGATCGCATTGAAATCCTCGGACAGTATGGCAACGATGACAAGCTGCAAAGTGGTCTGTATGCCATGGTTGAGAGAGGGTCTTAGGGCAAGGGCGACGCAATTACCCTGGATGCCCAAACCATTGAACTCAAAGGGGGAATCATTCGGGGTTCCACACGATCGGGCGCAGGCGGCGACATCACGATTCGGGCCAATCGCCTGGACCTCGACGGCCAGCAACAATCTAGTAATGCCATCACGGGAATTCGGGCGAGTTCACGGGAGACGGCAATAGGGAGAGGCGGCAATATTAAGCTAGAGCTTCAAGACCTTCAAGTCCGCAACGGTTCGGGGATTCGGACGGGAACCTACGGGATCGGCGATGCCGGAAATATTATCATCCAATCAAACACGATCGCCCTGCTGGGTATCGACCCCGTTGCCTATTCCAGCGGAATTTTCACCACCGTCAATCGTCCCACCGCAACGGACAAAGGCGGCAATATCCAGATCACCAGCGATCGAGTCACTGTTTTAGACTCTGCATTCATCAGTGCCTCAACGCTAGGAATCGGGAATTCGGGCGATCTTTCAATTACATCAAATCTGGTCGAAGTAGCTGGAGTGTCTCCGGATCCCGCACGAACCGTTGCGTTTGGCTATGGGATCGTATCCTCAATTAATGCGGGTTCGAAGACGGCTGCCTCTGCGGGTCGGTTGAGCATTACCGCGAATCAACTTATTGTGCGCGATCGAGGCTTGATCTCAGTCGGAAACTCTGGCTCTTTCGATCGCAGCTTACGCCAGAGAGTGATATCACCGCCAGTTCTGAATTTGGGATTAAGCCACAGCCTTATCTCAAGATCCTCATACGGGAGAACTCGCCCTAATCCGCAGGGCACATCTCGCAACCGATCGCCCCTGCGACCTGTGGCCTCCGTGAGTGAGGTTGGCCCGATTCCCAGTCGAATTTCCGCAGCAGTACAGCAACGGGTGGAAACATTAATATCAATGCTCCGATCGTCGTCGGGATTAAAAATAGTGACATCATCGCCAACGCTGTCAAAGGCCGGGGCGGCAACATTCAAATTGAAACCAATGCATTGCTAGGATTACAGTATCGCCTTGTGTTGACACTCAATAATGACATCACGAGAAGCGCTAAGTTTGGCCTGAATGGCACCATCCACATCAACATGCTCAATCTGGATTCGTCCTTTAGTAAGAAGACGATCGAAGAGGTTCGATCGTCCCAGAGAGGGTTCAAATCCTCAAATTACATTCCGCCAAACCCAGGAATATTTAATCCCCCAGTCAGCTCTTCCATCTTGCCTCGCATGACATCCGTGGACTTGGTATAGGCGTCTTTCATTGCAGCAAACACCAAGTCAGACACAATCTCAGCCCCTTCAGCCATCGCCTCGGGAGCAATTTCTACGCGCTTAGGCTCTTGGTTGCCGCTCATGACGACCTTCACCAAGCCGCCTTGAGCGATGCCTTCGATTTCCATGTTTTCGAGATCTTCTTGAAGTTGCTTAGCCCCTTCTTGAACCTGTTGAGCCTTCTTGACGGCTTCTGCCAATTCCTTCATCTTGCCGAGGCCGAAGCCAAAACCTTGTCCTTGTTCCTTTGCCATAACTGTTTCCACATAGGGGGTAAGCAGAATACATTATGCCATTGAATTTGGAAACTGAAGTTCAAACCCGACTCCGCGTTCCAGAGCGCTCGATACAACGGGGCATTGAGCGCGACATTGGAGCACGTTGTTACCCCCTTTGAAACTCACCCAAAATCCGAACTTCAGGCTCTAATGAAAGCTGCCAGTTATGCTTGACCGTCGATTGGACATGGTTAATCAGCCGGAAAATATCACTTGCTGTCGCCCCGCCACAATTTAAAATAAAATTCGCATGACGCTCTGCAACTTGCGCTCCGCCAATTTGGAACCCCTTTAGCCCCACCTGTTCAATCAGCCAACCTGCCGAATGCACATCCGGATTACGGAAGACGCTGCCACAGCTCGGACGATCGTACGGCTGCGTACTATGACGCTTGGTGAGGTGCGAATTCGTGTCAGCCAGCACATGCGCAGGATCGTGGCCCATTTCCAGCTTAAACGTCGCCTGCACAACATAGCGATCGCTATTTTGCAAGTTTGAGGTGCGGTACTGATAGGACAGTTGAGCGGGAGTCAAAGTTTCGATGCGGCCATCCGGACTCAGAACATCAACACTCTCCAAAATGTCTGCCATACAGCCTTGGTGCGCCCCGGCGTTCATCACCACCGATCCACCTACCGTTCCCGGAATGCCCACGGCCCATTCAAACCCTCGCCAGCCGAGCCGAGCAATGCGCTTGGCCAAACTCGGAAGCATTTCCCCAGCCCCCACCATTACGCGTCCATTGGCTTCGTCGAATTCAATTTTACGAAACTTCCGGGTGCCAATGACCAAACCGGGCAAGCCCCGATCGCTAATCAATAAATTAGATCCCGCTCCCAGCATCGTAATCGGCATGGACTGTTTGGTCGCCCACCCGACACAGGACTGAAGTTGCTCCACCGTACGCGGGGCGACAAACCATTCAGCGGGACCCCCGACTTGGAAGGACGTCAACGTCGAAAGTGAAAAATTAGGCTTTAGGGTACAATCACTGTCCACTAAACGAATGGGAAAGGAATGAATGGGGGTGACGAAGGCGGAGGCTGCCATGGCAGAAACGGATTTTCGGGTTTGAGTCACCAGACCCAGCGCGCAGGAGGTGGACAGCATAGTTTTAGAGAGCGTCATAATCTTTACGGTTATTGACAGTCGATTTATAAGGATAGTAAACGGGTGTGTGGGAGAAAAATGTGGAGAGGCTCTGTAAGCTAGAAGACTCTAGAAGAACAATACTAGCCTTGACTATTCCCCTAAGAAAATAAAGGCTAACAGTCATTGCTTATTTAGTGTTCACTGACACAGACTTAATGATTTCTCAGGAAGCTGCTTGCTCATAAAGCCGACTACTCACGAAGCCCAAAGAGAAGACCGTTCTTCTCACTCCTGCTGAACAAGAGTCATGGCATCCGGAATGATTTGATTTAAGTTTCCAGCCCCTAAGAAAAGGACGAGATCACCTGGCTCTAAGGTGTTTTTACAAAAGACCTTAACGTCGTCCATCGTTGGACAGTAATGAACATTGGACTGGTACGTTAGAATCGGATCCACGAGCTGTTGTCCCGTGATGTGCCCAGGATTGGGTTCCCCGGCACTGTAGATATCCGTAATCGCGACCACATCTGCTTCCACAAAGGATTGAGCAAATTCCGGCAAAAATGCAAGGGTTCGGCTATATCGATGAGGCTGAAAGAGCGCGACGATTCGGTGCCTAGGGCAAGCGCGATCGCCCGCCTGAATACGAGCCGCCGCTAAGGTCACTTTCAGCTCACTTGGATGGTGGGCATAGTCATCAATGAAGCGGATGCCATTGGCTTCCCCTCGCACTTCAAAGCGCCGTTTAGTTCCGCCAAAGGTGCTCAAAGCACGGTTAATGTCCTTAAAGTCCGCGCCGAGAAGCCGTCCGACTGCGATCGCCGCTAAGGCATTGCTGAGATTGTGAGATCCAAGGAGAGAGACCTCCACTTCGCCCAATAGCGTGCCTCGTTCCCAGACCCGTGCGCGCGTCTGCGATTGCCCGTAATGAATTTGATCTACCGCATAGGTGGCACCGGACTCTCGGTTGAGGCTGTAGCTGATGGCAGGGCGGATGCGACTCGCTACAGTGGGACAATCGATGCAGCCAATGACGATTTTGCTGTTCAGTGCGAAGGTCTCAAAGGTCTCAATGACCTGTTCTAGATTGGTATAGTGATCGGGGTGGTCATGTTCAATATTTGTCACAATCCCAATATGGGACTTGAACTTGACCAACGACCCGTCCGACTCATCCGCCTCAGCGACCAAATATGGACCGTTCCCTGCCCGAGCATTTCCTTGCCAAGCGGCCACTTCTCCCCCGACAATAACAGTTGGATCCAGTCCCGCTTCCAGCAAGACACATCCGATGAGGCTACTAGTTGTGGTTTTTCCGTGTGTTCCCCCGACAGAGATACTTTTGTACTCTTCAATCAGTCCGGCCAGCACATCCGATCGATGCAAAATGGGACATCCCAAAGCAACCGCTGCTGCGTACTCAGGATTGGTTGTTGAAATGGCTGTCGAGCAGACAATTTGAGGGAGTTGAGGCTTTGGAGACGGGCTTGCGGACGGGCTTGAAGGCAACGAGACGGACGAGATGTGCGACAGGTTTGTCGCATTCTGGCCGATAAAGATCTGAACGCCTAGGGCCTCTAAGCGTTCTGTAATATGACTCAGCTTCAGATCCGATCCGGAAACAGGTAAATTACGATGCACCAAAATATGGGCGATCGCCGACATCCCAATGCCGCCTATTCCAAGGAAATGGAACGGTCTGCCGCTGAAATCAACTGAATTCAGCATTTTAATTCCTCACACACCAAAAACCACACCGGTAACACGCGTAATCATATCAAGCTTTGCTTTGATGGGACACAATCTACAACGAATTTCCAATAGACTCAAGTCAATCCCAAAAATAATGATGATCGCTTGTCCCTCTAAACCTCTGATTTTGATGTATGGAAGTGCCTCAGAATACAAATGTCAATTTGTAGGATGGATTCAATTTGAATCTATTAAAATTGTTCAATCAGAGGATTCAGGCCGGACTTCAGATCGTCCTCAATTCCCGAAAATTTGCCGTTATTACAGTCAAAAAGTAGTTTTTATAAAATATCCTATATAGAATATTATGCTTCTGAAGGCAGCAATGGATAGATGAAGTATTGATAAATCGCTGTCTTCTAAAGAAGAGAAAATAAGATTGTGTCTGAGTTGTGTCTCTCTTGCATTTTATCTTATGGTAGCGGGCTTGACCCTTGATTCGAGTTTGCTCTCAGTAACACCTATGGACGTAGGGCCTCAGAAAATACTCTCCCTAAAGAACTGCCGAAGAGAGGGATGAATACCACCCTGGTAAGGAGGCAAACTGAGCGCAATCGGCGACGGGCTAAACTGAAATATCGGTCCCGATGGAGGTGACGCTAGGACAGCTAAACCAGGTGACAGTCTCTAGAGATGATGAATAATTACGTAGCGATGAATGATTGCAAGTGAGGGGATCCTTTTGAGATATAGTTGATTCCGTCAATACGGTATTTATTAACAGAGGGTAAGACGCTGTGATTAGAGTCGCGATCAACGGCTTCGGACGGATTGGACGTAGTTTTTTACGGTGTTGGGTAGAACGTCCTAACAGTGGATTCACGGTGGTAGGACTCAATGATACGTCCGACCCCCGCACGAACGCGCACTTGATTCGCTATGACACAGTGATGGGTCGGTTTCGCGGGGAAGTGACCGCTGACGACAATTCCATCACTGTGAATGGCCATGTCATCAAGTGCTACTCCGATCGCAACCCCGAAAATTTGCCATGGAAAGAATGGGAAATCGATCTCGTTATCGATTCGACGGGTGTGTTTATCACGCGCGAGGGTGCTGGTAAGCACATGAAGGCTGGGGCAAAGAAGGTTCTGATCACAGCACCAGGGAAGAATGATGACGGTACGTTTGTGGTGGGCGTCAACGATGGTGATTACGATCACGATCGGTGCAACATCATCAGTAACGCAAGCTGCACTACCAATTGTCTCGCCCCCATTGTGAAGGTTCTGGATCAGAGCTTTGGCATTATTAAAGGCACCATGACCACGACCCACAGCTACACGGGCGACCAACGAATTTTGGATTCGAGTCACCGTGATTTGCGTCGTGCTCGTGCAGCGGCAGTTAACATTGTACCCACATCTACTGGAGCGGCTAAGGCGGTCGCCTTGGTTTACCCTCCCATGGCTGGGAAACTAAATGGGGTTTCGCTTCGCGTTCCAACCCCGAACGTGTCCATTGTGGATCTCGTGGTCAACGTTCAGAAAGCGACGATCGCAGAAGAGGTCAACAGTGTACTGAAGGCAGCGGCTGAAGGCCCAATGAAAGGCATCCTGAAGTTCTGTGAAGAGCCTTTGGTGTCGTCGGATCATGCCGGAAGCAATGAGTCTTCGATTATTGATTCATTCTTGACGATGACGATGGGCGGAGACATGGTGAAAGTCATGGCTTGGTACGACAACGAGTGGGGTTATAGCCAACGGGTTGTGGATCTCGCTGAAATCGTTGCCAAGAACTGGAAATAGGTTTGGGCATCCTGTTTAAGTGATTTTGTATTTACGAATATCCTGAATAATAGACCCTATGGAGATTGCCTCTGTAGGGCTTTTTAGTTGGATTTTAATAGGGTCTTGAGGTTGGGATGGCTGAAGGAGATTTTTTTGCGTTGGGAATGACCGCAGTGGGATCGGGGGGTGCGATCGGTTTTTCGTCGGCTTTGGGTTTGGGCGGTAGGAGGTCAGGGGCTAGGATTGCTAAGGCACGAATACGATCGCTACTGCCTTCTTGTTTGGCTAGCCAAATTTTAGTTCTGGCAGGGCCGTCGCGATCGAGCATGATCATGGCGGTCCAAGCTTGAAGAATGGGATCATTAGGGTCGTCATCGATCGCGACGGATAGGCGTTTCCAGAGCCGACTGGTTTCGGTTTTGAAGCTTTCACGGACGTCTGCCTGTACGAGAGGATCTTTTTCTAGCACTTTTAACGCCTCCTGCCACTGGCCATCCATGAGTCTGACGAGGACTTGCTGATGGACATTGTTGAAGCTTTGGCGAGCTTGGTCTTGGGTCAGTTTGGCGTGGTGGGCGATGAGGTCGAGCTGGGTTTGAGCGTTGCTGTTCCAGTCGCCGCCGCTGGATTTGAGGTGCTTGAGGCGATCGGCTGCTAGAGACCAAAGTCCAACGTTGGCGAGTTTCAGGGCGCTGCGGGCTTCAGGATCGGTGCTGGCGGCTTGGGTAAGGGAAATAAGCGCAATGTCGGGGGTGCCTTGAAGTGAGACTTGATAGGCTTGGAGATAGGGTTCGAGTCCGATGCTGTGATCGATAACTAGTTCGGGGGTGGCGCTTCCGGTGATTTGCTGCCAGGTTATTGGGCGATCGGGATTGGGACTCGACCATTGGGTCAAAGCCCTGAGCTGCGCAGTGCGGACGTCATAGTGAAAGAGCTGGCCGTAGGTAATGGCGTATTCACCCTGTTGACTTTTTCCGATGAGGTTAAACCAAGTGCCCGTGTTGGTTTCAGGGGAATCCATGGCCTGGTAGGTTTCCAAGGGAAGGGCTTTGTCTGAGGTTTCGCTAGACCCATTTTCACTCTGGGCTAGAGAGTTGGAAATAATCCAGTCCTGGACGGCACCGACTTCTAACTGGGCCACAAGACGGTAATTGGGTTGGTCGCGCTTGGGTCCGTTCGCTTTGGCGGGGCGGTAGATGCGAATTTCGCTTACTCGATCGCATTTTGCAACGCAGTTGTAGACAGTTTGGAGGACCGGAATTAGGCGATCGTGGTTGTCAAATTCGATGATTTCGCCTACTTTTCGATCGGCGGTTTGGAGGGTTTCTTTGATGTCGGCTAGGGTTTGGGGGCGATCCCATTCTTGAAGGGGAACTTGTAGGGCTTCGGGGAGATAGTCGTTGACCCAGGCGATCGATTTTGGGGCGAGGATGAACTGGGCGCTGAGAAGACCGCTGCCTGTGACGATGGCTCCGATCGAGACCAGTGCCGCTAGGGGAAGCAGGTGACTAAGGGAGCTTTTGAGGCTTTGGGTTAGTCGTTGTTTGAGGGGAGCTTTGGGCGGCTGAGAGGTTTTGGCTTTTTGGGTCTTGGATTTTTGGGTCTTGGATTTTTGAGTGTTGACGTTTTGGGCGTTATTTTCTGAAGGGTTGCTTTTTTGGAATTGAAGAGCTTTTGCTAGGGCTGTTTTAGGCTGAGAGGGTCTGGCCTCAACAGTCTTAGGCTGCACGATCAGGTGCGACGGTTTGGGACGCGGATCTTTCTTGGACGATTTGGAGGCGGGGGTGCGGCGAGGATCAGCTTTCATGGAAGAAGCGTAGAATGAACACGGACAGCGAATGACAATGCTTTAGATACGCGATTGGGTCAAAATTTCGTCCATGGCGATGGGCACCATCCACTAGTTTGCACCAGTTTTTACCGATCGGAATCATTTGTGAAGGGAATCGATTCGATCCTAGGGTTCGCCAGAGATTGCTTTTTCGTAACGAAGTCCGGCCTGTTCCCAAGTGAAATCGCGCTCAATGTAGGCACGGGCCGATCGCGAGAGGGTTTGGCGCAGGTCAGGGCTATCGAAAAGCGTGGAAATTGCGGTGACGTATTCGACGATGGTATTGGCGCGGAGGGCAAGGACATTTTCGGGTGAGCTTCCGGTGGAGATATCTAAGCCTTCGAGACCGCGATCGCTAGAGACGACGGGGGTTCCGGCGGCCATAGCTTCAAGGGTTTTGTTTTTGATCCCAAATCCAGTGCGCATTGGGATCACGCAGACTCGGGCCTGATGGAGATAGTCCGCCATGGACGGGACGGCTCCGGTGACGATGATTTCATTGGGCTTGGCGAGAGATAGGACCTCGGGAACCGGACGGGATCCGACGAGGAGTAGCCGAGTGGTTGGATAGCGCTGATGTACTTGGGGAAAGATTTCGTGGGCGAGAAACCGAGCGGCGTCAATGTTGGCGAGGTTGTCCATGGCTCCGATGAAGATGAGATCGGCGGGATCGGCGGGATCGATCGCTTCGGCTTTACGGTAGGGAAAGTCGTTGAAGTCTACGCCGTTGGGGATGATATTGATAGGGGTTTGGGGGGCAAAGGTGGTAAATTGGCTGGCGTCGTCGGGGGTGGTGACGATGAGGGTGCTAAATTTTTGGCTGAAGCGTTCCTCGTAGCGTTTGAGCAGGGGAAGGTTAATGCGATCGCGCAGCGGTTTTTCAGCGGTGCCCGTTTCGAGCTGGTTTTTGCAGGTGGCGTAGACGGAACTGTGGATGTTGACGCTGACGGGGAGCGTGCATTTCCAAGTGGGGTCGATGTAGATTTCGTTGACGCTATGTTCGCAGGTGATGGCGTCAAATTTGAAATCATGGACGGCTTGGGTAATCCAGGCTTGGAGGTCAGGGCTATAGCTCGATCGGACGCTTGACGGGGTTCCGGTGGTGATGAACTCTAGACTGCGCTGAAGTTTGTTCCAAACTCCGGTGGCGATCGAAGAAGTCGGGCGATCGAAGATAACCAATTCGCTGACGATGTTTCGCAGGGCTGTAACTTCGGCGTCGCTAACGGTGTTGTCGCGCAGGGTGGCAATCGTAATAGAGTGATTTTTTTGCTGAAGGCACTTTAATAAATTGAAGGTCCGAACCTGGGTGCCGCCTTTAGTGGGCGGGTAGGGAAAGGTGGCGGAGATCATTAAAATACGCATGAGACAAGGAGGTGAATGAAGAATTGAGAATTGAGAACAGAGAGTGGGGAATGCTAGGCAAACGTGATTGGGTTTCAAGTTATGCCAAAAATTAGCGTGCCGAAAATTAGCGTTTGTATTCCTACTTATAATCGTGCCCATTTTTTGAGTGGGGCGATCGCTTCGGTGCAGGCACAGACGATTTCGGATTGGGAACTTGTTGTGTGTGATGATGGTTCGACGGATGGGACGCCAGAGTTGATGGCGGGGTACGCTGATTCCCGCATTCACTATGTACGTCATGCGGTCAATATTGGGAAGAGCAATAATATGCGATCGGGCTTTGCGGCTGCGACGGGCAAATACTTTGTCAAGTTCGATGATGACGATCGGCTGATGCCGGATTTTCTATTAAAGATGAGTCAGGTTTTAGATCAAAACCCAACAGCGGGACTGATCGGCTCGGATCATTGGGTGATGGATGAGGTGGGAAAAGTCCGATCGGATTGGAGTGATGCGAATTCAGTGAAATGGGGCAGATCTCAGCTTGCTTCTGGCTTTTTGCCGGATTTACTCCATCAGGTTTTTGTGATTCAGAGTTTGCAAATTGGTGCAACGCTGTGGCGATTGGATGTCTTAAAAGATTTGGATTACATGCGTCAAGATTGGCAAAACTGCGAAGATAATGATCTGCTTGTTCGATTTGCGTTGTCCGATCGTCAGGGTGCTTATTTATCAGAACGGTTAATGAGCTATCGGTTTCATAGTGAGCAACAGGGAATCGATCGGGCGATTCCTTATTTTACCGACAAGCTCCACTATTTGGATGCCTATCGATTTGAAGATAAAACCATTGAATCGATTCGTCAATCTCGTTTAGCTGAAACGCAATTGCTACTGGGGTTACGTTTGATTGAACAAGGCGAAACCGATCGGGGAAGAGAATTGATGCAATTGGGCCGATCGCACGCACCTAAGAAGGCAATGGCAGGTCTCCTGTTGTCACACGTTCCGAAGCCATTTCGATCGGCTGCTTTTGGGATGGTGCGATCGATAGTGAGCGATCGTTAGGTCGTTGGTTTGGGAGGACATACCTGACGAATGGCATTTAGGAAATCTTTGACGGATTGGGGTTGGTTATGGGGGTTGATGTGTTGGGTGAGGAGCGTTAGGTCTGGTTGGGGAAAGAGTTGGCTACCATTGATGATTTGAGGATGATCCGATCGTAAGTCGTACAGCGTTAGGGCGTTGCTTTTCCACACTAGGACTTTAGAAATGCCTGCATCGGTCAAGGCATCGGCTTCTGAAATAAGTTGGTCTAGGGTTAGCATTGGATTGTTTTACTCCAAGGAATTTGTCTGAGTTTAGCACTCTGAACTTAATTGATGATTTTGGTCATTCGATCACGCTCTTGATCATCTACCTTCTTTAGGTCTGCGGCTCAATAGCTTGGACTTGGACTGTTGGGTGGTCATCTTGGTGTACAGCTAGAGTTTTTCGAGTCGATTTGCTTCGCAACGCTACGCGATCGGTGTCGTTCTTAAAGCGGCAACCCATGTAAATGCGTTCAAGGATTTCGTCATTATGTTCGCATAGCGACTCCTTGGGAGTATCGTGCGCTTTTCTAATTAATAGGAATTCGCTGTCCATGCGATCGCCAGTGCTCAATTTTCAGGCGGAATCTGCGACTCTAGTTCTATAATCAAAGGTGGTATCTCGAATTGAACCACATCCCAAACAATATTGAGGTTGACATCATCATAGTCATGAACGAGCCGATTTCGCATTCCGTTGATTTCTTGCCAAGCAATATTCGGTAAGGTTTGTCGGGTCACTTCTGAGACTCGTCTAGCAGCTTCGGCAATCACCAAGAGCCGCCGAATCACGGAGTCTTGAAGCTGTACATTGTCAATGAACTCATCTTCTTTACACTGATTCATGTAGGTCATAATCAGTTCTGCGGATTGCAGCATATCAAGCAGAAATTGGAGATCGCGTTGCATAAATCACCTGGGCAGAGGACAAAATTTCCTGACGACGTAAGTAATTACGGCTGGATTCAATGCCCTGACGAGTAATCAGGTCAACGTCTCGATCGAAGATGGTCTTAAGTTCTGCTTCCATCTGGTCTAAGGTGCTAAATCTGGGGTGAGCATCAGGGTGGAATTGCACCATGACATCAATATCGCTGTCGGGGCGAAAGTCATCGCGCAAAACGGAGCCAAATAGAGCGAGTTCTGTGAGCTGCCATTTTTGACAAAACGCTGCCATTTTCTCCATCGGTAGCTCGATTGCGATTCTCATGATTTCCCTCCTTGAGTTTTCTGTTTGTGGTCTTTTTCGGCGTGGCCAGCCGATCGGTCATCTTTGTATACAATTCAAACAGTTTTTGAGCCGATTTGCTTCGCAACGCAACGCGATCGGTGTCGTTTTTAAAGCGGAAACCCATGTAAATGCGTTCGACCGTTTCGTCATTATGTTCGCATAGCGACTCCTTGGGAGTATCGTGGGCTTCTCTAATTAATGGGAATTCGCTGTCCATGCGATCGCGACCGTACAGATCGGCGATCGCATACTGCAACGCTCGAATCCCGCAGCCCGTCATCGTATCTAGAACATTGAGTTGTCCCGTGCGATGCTTGTAGACGGCTGCTGCAAGGACAACCAAGATCGCGCGATCGTTGGCTGTGAGGACGGTAGAAGGCGTTGCTGAGGATGAATGTGACGCGGCCTTCGGTGATTTGCATGGCGATTCTCCAAGCGAGAGGCTTTGCCAACGATCGAGTGAGTATCCGAAATCATAACTCATTGGAGATCAGCGCGATCACGGTTTTAGAGTGTCTACGATTTCACGTTACAAAATTAGTAATAAATAATATGGTGCCGTTATTCATTTAATACTTGATAGTCTTTAAGAAGCCAAGAACTATTTACCTTAACAAATTCATATCTAATTGTTGAGCGTCCAGCAGGGGTAACTTTTTTAGAGCCTACCTGAGCATTAAAGAATGTACTTGACTCAATGATAGAAGCCACAATTATAAAAGAATTATTGTCTGAAGTAAATCTCTTGATATCTTTGACAGACTGAATACCGTACTCGTAGTAAGAATTGTTCTTTTCAAGCCAATTAATAGAGCCGCCAGAACGCGTTAAATCCTGATATAGCTTTCCAGTGGTAAGCTTTGAGGCAATTTCTCGATCGTATGGCGGAGCAAAAAGTCGTTGCTTTGCTTGTAACCATTGTTGGATCAGATTGACTGCTTTTCCTTGTGTCATGGCTATCCCAGAACTAGAGGAAGATCTAGATCTCAAAATTATGTCACTCTGAGGATCTCTCATCTTACAGACTGTTATCAGCATGGATTCTCCTAAAGAATCTGGCACAGTATCTCGCCATTCAGTCGGCTCGGAAATTTCTTTAGTGGAAAAAACCACTGAGCCTGCTGAGCTATACAGTACAGTTTTAGAATTCCCTATTTTCTGAGTGTCGCAATTAACATGCATTTTTTGGACAGAAGATGTGTGTCTCAAATAGCCTAGAGGTTCTTCTTTATAGATACTTCTTACCCAAAATTCTCGCGTATTACCGACACCTTTAATACTATCCACATCTATCCAGGAAGTTCTCGAACTATTACTAAAGAACTCGGTCCATTGTCTCGCATAAGCAGGAGTTGTGGCGCTGATTAAGCTTGCCATAGCAATGGCGAAACCATAGGGTACTTTTCGCATCAGTAAATATACCAAAGACCTTTACACTACCTTATGCATCACGATCGCACAGTTTCCGGATAATTTGGAAATTGGATTCCTCACGAATCAACGACATAACGTCCGAATCATCAGCGCCCACTTTTAGTCCAAGTAAGACCATGTGGTTTTAGCTATAACCTCGTTATAGACTCATCTTCCCTGATTCCAATAGATCTTTAGATCTCCCCCGACTTCACTCAAGTAATCGATCGACCTTCAAGCACAGACGATCGCCCTTTCAGGATTAGTGCGATCGTATTTTTGACGGAAGTGAGGCTGTTCGGGGTTGCTGAGAAAATTTAAGATGCTTGTGATTCGGAACAGGTCTGTTTTAAGGTGAAGGTAATATGACAGTGAGAAAATAATTGGCGGGTTTTTAGCAAATCGTTACTATCCTCCCATAATTACCTTCTTCGACTTGTTGGCGAACCTATGACCCATAGAGTGCGTTGCCGCGTTGGGCGAATATTGGGGTTGTCGGACTGCCATAGGGTTGACCTCGCTGCGACTTCAGTGACCCCATGGTAGCTTGCGTAAGGGAGCGATCGCTTCCGTGCAGAGGGCATTGGACGATAAAGATAGTCAACCAAAATCAGCGATCGGGCTAAATTGCGATCGCTAATCTATCCTCAAAACCAATCGTGCATGACTTGTATTGAGGCGTGTCATCATAAATGGTGATCTGATGACCATTGGAAAACTTCAGCATGAACGGTTCAGGAACATGATCGCGCCTAAATTTGGCGCGGCTGGTTGCTGGTGCAAGTGCGGAATCTGTTTTTTGCTGGTGTAGAATTAGGGAAAGTCCGATCGTCCTTACTTGCTGCTATGACTGAAGAACAAAAGAAATCATCCGAAACCCAGCCTGCGAACTTAGCAGAAGGCATGAATCCGTGGAGGGTCGAACTCGGCAAAGCTTTGTGGACTTGGATTGCGGGTGGCGGAGCGTTAGGTTCACTGGTAACGGTTTTGAATACGACAGAATTGCCGAAGATTGCGTTAGGGGCCGCAGCGGGGGGTGCGTTGACGGGGGGCGGGGCAGTGGTGCTTGCAGCTGTGAATCCGGTGGGGAAGAAGGTGAAGGAAGGGGCTGAAGCCGTAGGAAATGCAGCGGCGAACGCAATGGAAGAGGCCGCGAGAAGACAGGTGATCGATCGACCGTTTGAAGATAGCTATTGGGAATGTATGGCGTTGGAATGTCTGGAGGCGAAGGCGATCGGGATTCCGCAGTATGACGGGATTTTTGTACCATTGTTGGAGAAGGTCTTTGTGGAATTGGGTCTGGATGGGAATTCTCGGTCGGCAGGTTATGGGAAGGATAATATCGAACCGTTGGGGGAAGAAGCTTGCGATCGCTTACAAGTTTGGGACTTATTAAAACAAGCAGAGAATCCTCAATTTAGACGCCTTGCGCTCTTGGCGTGGGGTGGCTACGGGAAAACGACATTGATGCGTCATGTTGCCTATGTGTACAGCAAAAATAAACAGCGGCGGGGATTAGAACGAAAGATTCCGGTCTTGATTATTTTGGGACGTTACCGGGAATTGTTTTCGAGGAGCGATGCGCCGGATTTGGCGGTGTTTTTACGGGATTATTACATTAAAAATTTGCCGGGAGGAGATGGCTTGACGGTGCCAGAGAAGTGGGCGCAGGAAGTCTTGCAGCAAGGGCGATCGGTGGTGATGCTGGATGGTTTGGATGAAGTGCCCAGTGCATTGCGATCGGGATTGGTTCAGTGGATGAATGCCCAAACGAAACGCTATCCCAAATCAATCTTCATTTTGACCTCTCGTCCGAAGTCTTATCGAGGGCAAGACCCGAATCAATTTGCGTTTTCAACGGCGTATTGGGTGCAGGAGTTTGACGATCGGCAGCGGCGGGACTTTATCGATCGGTGGTATTTGTGTCAGGAAGTGTATGCGCGGGGTGGGCGTGAGGATGCTTCGGTGAGGCAGACGGCAAAGCTTGCGGCGGACGGACTGTACGAACAGATCGATCGTCGTCAAGAACTCAAAGACATGGCAAAAAATCCATTGCTCCTCACGATGATGACCACGTTTCATCGTCGAAATAATGGGGTAGATTTACCTCGGCAACGAGTAGAACTCTATCAAGAAATCTGTCGGCTACAACTGAAAGATCGACCGGGCGCGCGGAAACTGGAGACGGTCTTACTAAATTGTGATGCCCAGAGTCTCTTGCAGTCGTTGGCATTAGTGATGATGCAACGGCAAAGTCGGTTGATTAAGCAGGAAGATCTCTTGGCAATTTTGCAAGCGACATTACGGGCAAGGTCAGAAACAATTGATGCGGTTGATTTTTTGGAGCAGGTGACAACGATCGGAGAGTTATTGATTCGGCAAGAAGATGAATATGAATTTTCACATCTTAGTTTTCAAGAATATTTAGCTGCGATGGAGATTGTGCGGACCCAGCAGGAATCTTTGCTGTATGAGCATTTCGATCGATCGGATGAGTTTGCAGATTCTTGGTCTCGGTTGATGATGCTATATGTCTGTCTAGTGAATCCGACGAAGTTGATCCGAGAAGCGCTTCAACAAAACCGATCGGACCTGGCCAATCAGATGTATCAGGAAACAACGAAAGCGATCGATGATCCCTTACTAAAACTTGGACTTGAACTTGAAGATGGATTGAAACAGGTTGTTCAGACTTCAAAGTATGTAAGACTGCAAAACTTATTAAAAGCGGGTGAGTGGAAAGAGGCAGATCAGGAGACCTATCGAGTCATGATTCAGGTTTGTGGGAAAGAAGAAGGACAAGCTCTCGATCGGCAAGATTTGGAAATGTTTCCTTGTACGGATTTATTGACGATCGATCGGCTGTGGGTAGAAGCAAGTAAGGGGCACTTTGGGTTCTCAGTACAGAAAAAGATCTGGGAAGAATGTGGTAGTCCGATGGATTACAATAACGACTACAGAAAGTTTGCGGAAAAAGTGGGATGGCGATTAGGAGATGACTTTGTGAGCTATGACAACCTCAATTTCTCACCCTTATGTTCTCTGCGAGGAGAATTGCCAGTCGGGAATCCGGGACGGGGGGCAGTCACGGGAGGGCGAGTGCGTCTTCTTTTCCGTGCATCAACTTGTAAACTGTAACACCCGATGAATTGAGAAATGGTGCTCTATGTTCATGACTTACTCTAGAATCCTAACCTGTACCTCATCCACAATCCAAAATTGTCGATCGACCTTTGCGAAACAGAAGTACGATCGTCCTTGCCTAAAATTGCTACAATAATGTGCAACCGTTCTTTCGATAACGATGCTAACCATAACCGCCGAACACGAAGAATTAATCCAAAGTCACTTGGATACTGGTCGTTACGCAAACGCTGAAGAAGTTCTTGCAATCGCTCTTCAACTCCTCACGCGCCTTGATACTGAACATCAGACTTGGATTGAAGAGACCAGGCAAAAAATAGCGATCGGTCTTGCAGAACTCGATCGGGGTGAAGGCATTGATGGCCCGACCACCATGAATCAATACCTTCAGCAGTTTCAAGCCGCAAAGCAATCCATTTTGCAATGAACTTTATTCTTGCACCCAGTGCTACCCGAGACCTCGATTGGCTATCCCAATACTTTCTCGAAACCAATGTCAAAGCAGGTGAACGACTATTCAAAGCACTCAATCAGCGCTTTTACAACCTGACTCAATTTCCCAATCTCGGAAAACCCTATTCCTATCTCAACCCTCACATCCGAGGCTTACTGGTTGAAAAACACATCATTTTCTATCGCGTTACTGAAATTGAGGTGGAAATTGTCCGAATTGTTGATAGAAGACAAGATCTCACTCAACTTTTCATCACGAACGACCTCTGAAACGGTCAAAACGATTGAAGCCCACCCCGATCGCCCCTCAAGCTCCAACGGAAAGGCGATCGAGCACAGAGCCGATTTGCCC
>ENA-OBIO01000080-OBIO01000080.1-metagenomes-genome-assembly--contig:-NODE-80-length-61245-cov-29.8342_pt1 | contig 61245 bp, 49 predicted proteins | sample MGYA00153383_OBIO01 | MGnify analysis MGYA00153383 | reverse complement strand
AACTAAAGCTATTCTGTCAGCAGAATCTCAGTGGCTTCAGCCCTGAGAGTGTCAATCACTCTGAATCCATTCAACTATCTGCGTTTATCTGTGTTTATCCGCCTTACATCTGCGGTTTATGTATCAATCTCAGACTTATGCAATCTTGTCTATTGCTGGGATGAAGCTTGAGAGTTATTCGAGATGTTTATTGATTCTTTTCCCCGCAAGCCATCAACCAAAAACTCATCATAGATCGATCAATCGCCCGCAGCGACAAATTCATCCCGCGAAACCAAATAACTCTCTATTTCTGAGTCGGAAATCAGCCCTTGTTTCACCATTTGTAAAATCGGCCCGGAGTCTAGCAAAGGCTCAAAGGCTTCAATGCCTCGGATATCGCTGTGACTGACAACCGCTTCTAAATCAACGCTACCAAACCCAGCTTCTTTCAGAATGCGGCACAGATTTCGCCCTACGCATAAATCGCCGCCCCGAGAGGCCATCACCTGTTTGAATTTCTCCCGAACAATCTGGACTGACCAAGGTGGATTTGTCAACCAAAATAGATCCGCATCGCTATCAATAATCACCAGTTTACCACCCGGTTTTAAGATGCGGAATATTTCTCTGGCTGCTGCGACGGGATCTGGGAGGTGGACGAATAGCAAACGGGCGATCGCAAAATCGAATGTATTAGACCTCTTGCAAAATAATTTTGTGCTATTATGGAAAGTTTAGCCAATTTTATAATCTAGCAGGCTGGGCAAGTTTAAGGAGATGCCAATCAACCCAATAATTCAAAGTTTGACCTAAACTTGAGCAAACTTTTAAGGATAACACATATTTTTTTTGCAAGAGGTCTATTATCCTCTAAACCAGTATCCGCGATCGATGCTGGAATGCGATTTACTCGATCGCCTCCTTTGTCCTCTAAATATTCTACTGCTTTTTCGTGCACTACCGGGTCGATTTCTACCGCTGTTATTGAACTATTTGGCAGTAATTATAACAGTTTTTCGGTGAAAAATCTCGGCCCGCTACCTGCTTCCAAAACATTCATCCCGTCGGTTAAACCGAACCTGTTTAAAGTGCGCGCTTCCTTTTCCCAACTGAGGATAACTTTAGCTTTTAATCGCTGAATTTCTGCCTCAAATTCTAGATTGTAGGTATTTGCTTGATAGGAACCTTCTGCTGTCATAAAGTCATCCTTCTTCATTCTTGTAAGGCTCAAATGAAAGAGACTTTCTCTAAAAATACAATCAAGAACAGGCAGGATGCCTGTTCCACAAGAAAGAATTATGCCAGATGTCTAATTATAACTGCGCTTTAGTGCAATTCTTGTTGCCGATCTCCACAGTCCTATTTGGCGGACAGATGCAGGACGGAATCCAGATAATGCCTCTATTGTAAGAAGAGGACGGATCACCTAAACTGACGATGTTGTGCGGTAACGATTGAACTATGCCCCAGACTTTACCTCAACCGGAGAAACGAACCTTTTTAGTCGTGGATGACCATGCGATGGTGTTAGGCGGCACGCTTAACATTCTGAGGCAGGAGTATCCACAGGTCGATATTCTGACGGCTTCAACGGCTCAGGAAGCCCTTCAGCAAGTAGCACAGACGACCCCCGATCTCGTGATCGTGGATCTGGTGATGCCAGAGGCGATCGGCGAAACCCCCCAGGCTAATTCAGGGCTTCAACTCCTAAAAACGCTGATGGAACAGTATCCAAGTTTGAATATTGTGGTGCAGAGTGCCCATGTTCGGACTTTGGTTTGGCTGAAACCGTCGATCGACAATCATGAGGGCGGATTCACGGTTGTTGATAAAAGCCAGCCGATTAGAGACTTGCTGGCGATGGTCGATTTGGCGCTGCACGAGCGGATTTGTACACCCAGAGAAATCCGTAATGGGCTGCAACTCAAACCCGCCTGGATGAAGGTGTTGCAATTCGCTTTTCAAGAAAGCTTACAGGATACTGCGATCGCCAAACGGATGATTGTTTCTGAACGTGCTGTGCAATACTACTGGGAAAAGATTCGAGATGTGTTAGAGGTTTATCCCGAACCTGACAAAAATCTGCGGATTCAAACGGAAGTGCGGGCTAGGGAAGCAGGATTGATTGATTGATTAGACATATCCCAAAAAGCCTATCTTGAACAGGCAGGATGCCTGTTCCACAAGAAATATGGTCGATGTCTATTCATGAAGCACGATCGAGGACAAGCAGTGAAAGCAGATATCTCGACTTGGTGGCGCGGATCTCTTCCAGGGTTGATGGTGATTGTCGGTGTGATGATGGCTAGATTGACTGGTGCGCTTCAGTTTTTAGAGTTGGTGGCGTTCGATCGATTTCTGCTGCTGCGTCCCCCTGAGCCAATGGATGAACGGATTGTGATCGTCGGCATTACGGAAGAAGATATTCAACGGGCCAAAACTTATCCGATTCCCGATCGCGAAATTGCCGATTTACTCAAACGGTTGCAGACTTACCAACCGATCGCGATCGGGCTGGATATTGTCCGCGATATGCCGGTTGAACCGGGCCATGCTGAACTAACATCGGTGTTTCGCAGCAGTAAAAATGCGATCGGAGTGGAGATTGCTTTGCCCGATCGCAATGGCTTTATCGTCGCACCTCCGCCCGCACTGCGATCGGAACAAGTTGGCTTTGCAGATGCTGTTCTAGATGCCGATGGCTATCAGCGTCGCAGTTTATTGGGTGCTCACAATCCCCAGCAGAAATACCGTTTTTCCTTCGCGATCCGGCTAGCAGAAAGCTATTTAGCAACCCGAAAAATTAAGTTGGGTGATGGAATTCGCGATCGGGAGGCGATGCGATTTGGCAGTATTGAATTGACTAGAGTTCAGCCCAATTCCGGCGGATATGTGGGGGCGGATGCAAATGGCAACCAGATTTTGCTGAATGTTCGCAGTGGGAAAATGCCGTTTCGCGTGCTTTCTCTCTCGCAAATCAAATCGGGAAAAGTAGATCCGAACTGGATTCGAGGCAAGATTGTGCTGATTGGGATCATGTCTTTTAGCGCGAAGGATTTGGCAAGTTCAGGTGCGATCGCAGGCATCAATCCCGGACGAATTTACGGAGTGGAAATGCAGGCCCACGCCACCAGTCAGATTATTAGCGCGGTACTGGATGGGCGACCTTTGATTCAGGTTTGGGGAGATGACTGGGAAACGCTCTGGATTGCGGTCTGGGGACTCTTGGGGATGAGTTTAGGGCGATTTCTGCGATCGCCGTGGAAAATTTTGCTCGGGCTCTTAATCGCCAGTATCAGCCCGATCGCGATCTGTTACTGGCTCATTCTGTTGGGGTGGTGGGTGCCGATCGTACCTGTGTTGTTGGTACTCGTGTTGAATGGGGCTGGGTTGACGGCAGCATTATTTTATCGCCACGAACAGGAACTCCGACTGCGGTTGGAAGAACGTCAATTTGCGATCGAGCAGACCTTTAATGCGATTCATAGTGGCCCTTTACAAACATTGGTGCAAATTTTGAGAACTGCTCAGGGAGAAGCCACACCGTCGCCATTTCTACCGGATTTGCAACGCCTGAGTCACGAATTACGAGCCGTTTATGGATCGGTGCAACGAGATGCGATCGCCGATGAACCGCATTTGCGAATGGGAAGTGCGATCGAATTAGCCCTGCAAGCCCCGTTGCATGAATTGCTCTACAAAGTCTATTCCAACACCCTCGAACAAGAACTGCCCTACCTCCAAACAATCAAATTCAAAATCGTGCAGTTCGATCCCTTGAACACCTCGCATCTGCGGTTGGAACACAAGCGAGGACTCTGCCGCTTTCTCGAAGAAGCACTTTGTAATGTCGGCAAACACGCGATCGCAGCCACTCGTTTGACTGTAATTTGCACTCAGGAGGGCGATCGACAAGTGATTCGAGTGGCGGATAATGGCAGGGGGAAACTGTCTGAGACAGAACCGACAATCCCAGGTTTAAACGCTAACATCCAACCTTCAGGATTAGGCACGCAATTAGCAAACAATTTAGCCAAACAATTAGGCGGAACGTTTCAGCGCTACCCAAATCAACCGAGGGGGATGGTGTGCGAGTTAACCTGGTCAGCAAAACGGCGGTGGTTCTGGTAATAGGTTTCGCTCACACTTGTCAAATCGGATTTAACCATCGACACACGGCAACTCTGGGTAATGCCCATTAGTGTCAACTTAAGCTGTCAGTCCACCCAGTTCTCCCGCACACCCGTCAGTCCGCCAGGGAATGAATTCCCTGTCTCATAGCGAAAGTCCTCTTTGAGAGGACTGAAGAACTCACTCATTAGTCGTCTTCAGACGACTTTTGCTTTGAGGCAGGGGTTTAAACCCCTGCCGGATTGCTGTCAGTCCACCCAGTTCTCCCGCACACCCGTCAGTCCGCCAGGGAATGAATTCCCTGTCTCATAGCGAAAGTCCTCTTTGAGAGGACTGAAGAACTCACTCATTAGTCGTCTTCAGACGACTTTTGCTTTGAGGCAGGGGTTTAAACCCCTGCCGGATTGCTGTCAGTCCACCCAGTTCTCCCGCACACCCGTCAGTCCGCCAGGGAATGAATTCCCTGTCTCATAGCGAAAGTCCTCTTTGAGAGGACTGAAGAACTCACTCATTAGTCGTCTTCAGACGACTTTTGCTTTGAGGCAGGGGTTTAAACCCCTGCCGGACTTTCGGACTGAGGGTTTGCCCTTAAGCTGACAGCAATGCTTTGCACTTTCCCGCAAGTCTTGTTTGCGGGCAGTCCTCTATTATGTTTGTGTATTGTCGATTACCGTAGAAAATAGTTACAGAGAGGATTCAGATGATGACTCACGGATTGAAGCGTCGAACTATTTACTCTGCGGGAATTGCGAGTTTAATCCTGAGTGTTTCGTTCTGGATTCCTCTTGTAGCGCTGGCACAATACACTCCCCCTAAAAAGCCTTCTGCACCGAAAGAAACGGGGACGAATACCACTCGCGGCGGCAGTTGTGAAGGTGATTCATCGGCGGTATTAACTGCTTTGGTGCCGTTTAGCCATGTGGGAGAAACGATTTCTGGGTATCCGACTTTTACCTGGTTTGTACCCGATCGCACTTCTCGTCCGTTGCAATTCCGGCTGTTTACTCGATCGGGACAACTGCTCTACAGAACCGAGTTGCAGAGTCAGCCAGGAATCATGTCGGTTGCTTTGCCTGCAAATGGGCCCCAACTGTCGATCGGGCAATCCTATCAGTGGCAAGTGGTGTTGGTGTGCGATCGGAATGTTCCTTCGAGGAATGTGGTGGCGACGGCAGAAATCCAAGTAGTTCAGCCTGCGGAGTCGTTGCAGACTCAACTTGCAGCCGCGTCAACTCCCCAACAACGGATCGACTTGTATGCCCAGGCCGGGCTGTGGTATGACGCGATCGCCGAAGCACGCAAAGTTTCTGAGACTTCTCAAAATCAAGCGTCTGTCCTGGAATTGCTAGATGCTCTGGCTAGTTCGGAAGCTGAACCTTTGAAAGATTGGAGCGATCGATTGCGACAAATTAGGGCGATCGAACAACAGCGCCAACTCCCGCAACCCAAACCCTAAAATCCCATGCAGCCTTTCTCGCTAACACTGTTTAAATCCAGTAATCGTAAAGTGCGATCGGGCTTCCTGTTTCCCCTCGCCTTTTGCCTTTTGTCTGTTGGCTTTTATATTCCTCCCCATTTTTCAGTCCCGGTTGTTGCTCAAACTACGGATGCTCGTCAAGCAGAGGGCGATCGACTGTTGGAGCAGGGGATTCAACAGTTTCGGACTCGCCAATTCACAGCAGCGCTGAATTCGGGGCAACAGGCACTCCAAATTTATCGTGTTCTCAAAAACCGTCGAGGGGAAGGTAGGACACTAGGCAATTTGGGCCTCGCTTACCACTCTCTGGGCAACTATGCCAAAGCTTTTGAGTATTGGCAGCAGAGTTTAGACATTGCCCGCGAAATTAAAGACCGCGATGCCGAAGGTTGGGTACTGGATATTTTGGGAAACGCTTACTTCTTTCTGGGCAACTCTGCCAAAGCGATTGAGTATTGGCAGCAGAGTTTAGCGGTCGTCCGCGAAATTCAATACCGCGATGCCGAAGGTAGGATGCTGGGCCGTTTGGGAATGGGTTACGGCTATCTGGGCAACTACGCCAAAGCCATTGAGTATTCACAGCAGAGTTTAGACATTGCCCGCGAAATTAAAGATCGCCAAAGTGAAGGTGTGGCACTGGGCATTTTGGGAATGGCTTACTACTCTCAGGGCAACTACGCCAAAGCTATTGAGTATGGAGAGCAGGGTTTAGCGATCGCGCGGGAAATTAAAAACCGTTATAACGAAGGTGGAGCACTGGGCGATCTGGGATCTTCTTACCTCTATTTAGGCAACTCTGCTAAAGCCATTGAGTATAGACAGCAACAGTTAGCCATTGCCCGTGAAATTAAAGACCGCCGAGGAGAAGGTGTGGCACTGGGCAACCTGGGAGTTGCTTACCTCTATTTGGGCAACAATGCCAAAGCCATTGAGTACGGACAGCAGGGTTTAGCGATCATCCGCGAAATTAAAGACCGCCTTGGGGAAGGTGTGGCACTGGGCACTTTGGGAGTTGCTTACTTCTATTTGGGCAACAATGCCAAAGCCATTGAGTACGGACAGCAACAGTTAGCCATTGCCCGCGAAATTAAAGACCGCCAAGGTGAAGGTGTGGCACTGACTAATCTGGGAGCCGCTTACAGTTCTCTGGGCAACTATGCCAAAGCCATTGAGTATACCCAGCAGGGTTTAGCCATCGCCCGTGAAATTAAAGACCGCCAAAATGAAGGTGGGGCGCTCACCAACCTCGGAGTATTGTTCTTGAACGCTGGCAACCCGACAGAAGCTGAAAAAATGCTGATCAATGCGATTCAAGTTTGGGAATCGATGCGTCAACTGCTCGGCTCCAACGATGCAAATAAAGTCTCCATCTTTGAAGGACAAGCTGGCACTTATCGGACTTTACAACAAGTCCGGGTGGCTCAGAACAACCCGATCGCCGCCTTAGAAATTGCCGAACGGGGACGCGCTCGTGCCTTTGTCGATCTCCTGACAGAACGCTTATCCTCTGGTGATGCCAATCCGGTTATCGCCTCTTCTCCGAACCAGGAGCAAATCCGACAAATCGCGAAAGCACAGAACGCCACTTTGGTGCAGTATTCGATCATCTACGACGGCTTCCAGATTCAGGGCAAACAAGTAGCGAGGGAATCCGCGCTCTACATTTGGGTGATTCAACCTACAGGTGAAATCACGTTCCGCCAAGTTGACCTCAAACCCCTTTGGCAAAAACACAACGCCTCTCTAGCCAGCTTAATTATTGGCAATCAAGAATTCCTGGCTGTTCGCAGTCGCAGCAGTCTTGGCTCCACCCAACCCCAACCCGACTTACCGACACTGCATCAACTGCTGATCGATCCCATTGCCAGCCTCCTACCCAAAGACCCCAATGCCCACGTCATTTTCATTCCCCAAGGTTCCCTGTTCCAGGTGCCCTTCCCCGCCCTTAAAGATGCCAGCGGCACTTATTTAATCCAGAAACACACCATTCTCACTGCACCCTCGATTCAAGTTCTGGCATTGACTCGACAACAACGAGAGAAGCTAGCACAGAAGCAATCCCGCAGCAGTAACGCTCTAGTATTGGGCAATCCCACCATGCCTAGTGTGTCTTCCTATCCGGGAGAACCCAAACGGCAATTGTCTGCTCTACCTGGAGCCGAAGCCGAAGCCAGAGCAATCGCCCCTCTGCTCAAAACCCAAGCCATCACAGGCGCACAAGGGACAAAAGCTGCGATCGTCCAAAAAATGCCCCAAGCATCGATTATTCACTTGGCAACGCATGGATTGCTCGACGATGTGCGCGGATTGGGAAGTGCGATCGCCCTGGCTCCTTCTGGTAGCGATGACGGCTTATTGACCGCAGAAGAGATTTTTGACATGAAACTGCAAGCAAACTTAGTCGTTTTGAGTGCTTGCAACACAGGAGAAGGCAGAATTACCGGGGATGGAGTAATTGGCTTGTCGCGCGCTTTGATTTCCGCAGGAGTGCCGAGTGTAATTGTTTCTTTATGGGCGGTTCCCGATGCGCCGACATCCGAATTGATGAAAGCATTTTATCAAAACTTGGAAAATAATCCCGACAAAGCACAGGCACTTCGGCAGGCAATGTTAACCACGATGAAAACTCATCCCCAGCCGCGAAATTGGGCAGCATTTACTCTGATTGGGGAGGCGGAGTAAGAAATCATAGAGGAGACGGCAGTGCCGTGTCCCTACCCAAAATAACATTGTAGGGAAACGGCACTGCCGTCTCCTAATTTCTTTGTTTGACAAGAAGCGGTTTCAACCGCCGAGTTATCTCTTTGCACCTTCCCGCAATCAATCTTGCATCTAATACCTCATCAACTCTGTGGGTAGAACGAGTGAAATTCCCATCTTGGTTGCTTAAGATTTAAGTAAAGAACGACTCGAATTAAAAAATAGTTTGGTACTACTGCAATTCAGTCTTCTGTTTACTAAAAGTCGCTGTTCATTGCAGATATTTGCAAGATAAAGCCGATGAAAACACAAAAATCAATTCTACCAACCAAAGCAAAATGGGTCTCTAAAGTCATTGGATTTTCACTGTTGAGTGTTCCACTCATGTCCAATCTTACCCATGCACAATCCGGATCGCCTACCCCTCAAATCGGATTCAGATTTAAACAATCTCAGGAATTCAATGTGGGTGCAGTCACTACTGTATCGGTCTCTACAACTTACGAAGGAGACTCCGGCAGTTGTCACGGTCAGTTTTACTTCTCTAATTTTCAGACTTACACCAATACTTACACGGAGGAAGCCTCCGAGCACGCAACATTCATTAGCAATACGCCGCCTGCTCCCGGTTTGCGCGTTGCGATCCGAAATGTCACTCCTGGGATTGACCAAAACCCTTCTCCCCATACCGATCGTGAATACGATAAACCTCCAACTTCGGAAGGATTTAAAGTGTCTCTTGGCACAATTCACCGCGGTAGATTTTTAGCGGTGCAACCCGGAGAAAACCACTTTTCCTATGAGATAAAACGCGGTAACACCATCATTGAATCTGGTACTTTTACCGCTAGAATTGACCACCAAACTCAAAGTAGACAAGGCTATCAGAGTATTGCTGGCAAAAGTGCTAGGGAATGTCAAAGGGAATATAACCAGCCGAGGGAAGATCCCTGGCCGAGGGAATTTGATCCGCTGAGGGAAGATGACCTGATGAGGGAATATCACCGGCAGAAGGACAAGCCAAGAAGGCGTTGATTAATCAATCTTTTGAACTCATGAAAGGAGTTGAAATCATCAGATGTATTTCACGCACCGTTTCCTCGCCCAGGTGCTGTCTAGTTTCACCATGAATAAATTTTGTAATTTGGAGCAACTTCCATGAAAAATAATTTTGCAGATATAACCTTGTCTACTTCCCTCGCTCAAAACAATCTTCTTCTCGACAGCAACAGCGCCAGCCCGATCGCATTCCCGAATAATCAGAACAATCAGATTCAAGGATTCAACCACTTAAACGATGCGATCGATGGACAAGGCCGCGACGATCGCATGGCTGGACTGGGCTGTGATGACTATCGTGCGGGCACTACTGGCAACGATACACTCTGGGGCAACGCTGGCAAGGATATACTCTTGGGCAACGCTGGTAACGATATACTCTTGGGCAACGGTGACAACGATACACTTTGGGGTAATGCTGACAACGATACACTCTGGGGCGGTGCGGGGCAAGATGTCTTAATCGGTGGGAGCGATCGTGATATCTTTGCGCTGAAACCACAGGAAGGAACTGATACGATTATTGACTTCAACCTGAGTGAGCGCGATCGGATCGGTTTAGCTGGAGGGTTAACTTTTGATGAGTTGACCATCTCTCAGGGCACAGGGGACAATCGCAACGATACATTGATCAGCACCGAGACCGATGATCTACTGGCAATTCTGAACAACACCCGTGCCAGCACGATCGGCAATGCAGCCTTTCTCACCTTGGGGAATCCAGGATTAGTAACCAGCCAGGGCGATCGGGCAATGCGATCGGATGTCGCGCGCGATCGTTTTCGGGTAGACGGCACGGGCATCAAAATCGGGGTTTTATCTAATAGTTTCAACAGGCTGGGTGGGGCAGCCCAAGACATTGCAAGTGGTGACTTGCCCCCAACGGGGACTGTGCTGGCAGATAATTTGAGCGGTGAGATTTTTCGTGGGATAGACGAGGGTAGAGCCATACTGCAACTCATTCACGATATTGCTCCAGGCGCAAGTTTGATATTTTATGCTGTGACTAGCAGTCAAAAATCTTTCGCGGATGGCATTCGTGCACTGGCAGCCCAGGGAGCGCAAATCATCGTGGATGACCTGAGCTTTCCTGCTGAACCGATGTTCCAGGATGGCATCATTGCCCAGGCAGCGGAGGAGGTTGTCAAACAGGGCATTCCCTACTTTGCTTCTGCGGGTAACTCTGCTCGCGATAGCTATCAAAGTGCTTTCAAGTCGGCTGGGTTTTTCGAGGGTTATGGAGAACTTCATGACTTTGATTCAGGAACCGGGATCGATTTGTATCAAAGCATCACACTGGCAAAAAACGATTCCCTCACGCTCTCATTCCAATGGGACTCGCCGCTTGCTCGTTCAACCAACGACCTCGATATTTACCTGGTTGACAATACAAAACAAAAAATATTGGCTAGCAGCCAACTGTCAAATGTGGGAGGAGATCCGATCGAGTATTTCACATTCCGCAATGATGGTTCGTTTGGCTCCGATCAGTTCAATCTCATGATTGGGAAGCGATCGGGTTCTGCTCCCGATTTGATGAAGTACGTGGCGAGTGGTTCTTCTACCTTCAAAATCAACAATTACAATACCAATAGTTCAACTGTGTATGGAGGCGGGAATGCCAGGGGAGTTGCATCGGTCGGAGCCGCCCCTTACTTTGGCACCCCTGCTTACGGTGTAAATCCTGCAAGATTAGAAGACTTTTCTTCGGCTGGCGGCACTCCGATTCTGTTTGACCAGATGGGTAATCGTCTACCCAAACCTGAGTTTCGCCCGCAGCCGAAGTTTGTCGGGCCTGACAACACCAATACGACGTTCTTTGGCACAGACATTCCTCAAGATGCTGACGGTTTCCCCAACTTTCGGGGTACATCGGCAGCGGCTCCTCATGTAGCGGCAGTTGCGGCTTTGATGCTGCAAGCAAATCCTCAATTAAGTCCGGCGGACATTAATCGAGTACTTGGGCAAACGGCTCTGGATATGGATGATCCAAACACGCCAGGTTTTGATGTTGGATTTGACTATGCTAGTGGATCTGGTTTGATTCGAGCCGATCGGGCGATCGCTAAAATTGTCGTCTAATTTAGATTAGTTTGCGATCGCATGAGAACCCAGAAACCAGTTTTTGTTACTAATTACGCCTTCAAAAACCGCTATGGAGATGGTGCGAATAAACTCTCCATCTTTGAAATAAAAGCTGGCATCTATCGGATTTTACAACAATTCCGGGTGGCTCAGAATAACCCTTATCGCGAAACAGGCGGCTGCAAAACTTCTGCCTCCTTCTCGATGATAGCTACCTCCACCATCTCCTCTAAAACCGGAGCAGGAATTGGCACTTCTTCAACTACCGGATGCTTTTCCAAAGTCAAGCGAGAGTTGGAGGAACCCGACAATCTTTTTAACAATTTCGGTGTCGGATCGTACAGCAAATAAATAATTCGATCGCCTGCTTGCCAAATCTCGGCCGCCGATACGACTTGCAAGTATCCTTGTCTTTCCAGCAGCAGCGGCGCCAACTCTCCGGCTTGAACCAAAGCTTGCAAGTGAGCGATTTGAAACTGCAATCCCTCACTGTTTAACTCGGTTTCCCCCAATTTTACTTCGCTGTCGCTCAAATATTCGTTCCAATCCTTTAGCGACAAATCAGAGACAAAAGCTTGATTAATTTTAGTCTGATTTGCAGGCATATTTGCTTGCGGGTCTTTGGGGAAGATTGCCAAAACTCTTGGCGGTGAAAATTCTTCGGCTGCTCGCTGAGCTAACACTAAGTTTACCTCGCCGTTGTTAGTCATTGCCAAGAAAGTTCCCATCGAATCGAGTCCGGCTAATTCTAAAACGCTGTGATCCAGAGCACTGCTCAAAAACACCCGCAAACCCTCCTTTTCTGCTTGTTCGCAAGCTTCCGGGTTAGTGTCGATGATTGCTACAGATTCGCCACGCTCTTGAAATAAGCGAGCAATTAATCTGCTTAAAGGATTTGAGCCAACAATCACAGCACCCGTGGCAGATTTTGATGTGACTCCTAATAGTTGAGCCATGCGTCCTGCGGTTAGCCCTTGCACGAAAACTGTCATGATAATTGTCAGGAAAACTAAGGCTTTAATCGAGTCGCCGCCGTTGATTCCCCGCTGGGTGAGCAAAATGGCAAACAAAGATGCGATCGACGCTGAGACAATTCCCCTCGGCGCTACCCAGCAAACAAATAATTTCTGCCGCCAATTCAGTCCGCTGTTCCAAGTACACAGCCAAACATTGATCGGCCGCACTACCCACATTAATGCTAAAACTGTGAACAAACTTCCCCAACCGAGGGCGACTACACTAGCGAGGGATAAATCGGCTGCCAGCAGTACGAACAGCACGGAGATAGCAAGAACTGTAAGTTGACCTTTAAACCTCCTCAGCAGCCTTTCTTCCGGCACAGCAGCGGCTCTGAGGATGATGCCGGAGAGGACTGTTGCCATTAGTCCCGATTCACTGCGGAGTTCTTCTGCTAAGCCGAATAGTCCCCACAAACCTGCTAACACTACTAGGTTTTTGAGGTCTTCTGAGAGAAAGTTCGATCGCTTGAGAATGAATCCCAGCAGCCAGCCTCCCACAACTCCGACAACTGTGCCGACTCCTAGCCGCACGATTAAGTCTCCGAACAGAACTAGCAAGTCAGTATTGCCATTTAAAACAATATTCAGTACCAATACTGCCAGAATTGCCCCGACAGGATCGATTAAAACGCCTTCTGCTTCTAGCAAAGCGGCGACTTGCTTGTCTACTGATACTTGTTTGAGTAGAGGGCCGATGACTGTTGGGCCTGTGACGACTACTAGGGAAGCATACAGAAATGCGATCGGCCAGGGAAACTCTCCCAACCAGTGAGCGGCCATTCCACCACCGATTAGCGTAATTAAAGTACCTACTGTCACTAAATTGCGGATGCTGCCAGAAACTTTGCCCAAATCTCGCAATTCCAAATTCAGTCCGCCTTCAAACAAAATTAAGGCGACAGAAAGAGATACCATAACTTCCAAACCGCTGCCCAACAAATTGGGGTGCAGCAGTCCCAAGCAATCTGGGCCTGCTAAAATGCCGAACAGCAACAAAAAGACGATCGCCGGAACTTTCAGATAAGCAGCCAGAACTTGAGCGCTGATACCACAGGTGACGGTCACGATCATCAACAGGGTGATGTTAAAGGGGATTTCCATAGATATGATTTTTACAGGCTGCCCGCTCAGTTTTAAATGTTCGATCGCGGGTAATTTGAGTGCAGGCGCTATACTTGGCGCTCGTACAAACTCGGCACGGCCCTGGACTTTTGCGAATAAGATTAAAAAACACTGATATTTGCTATAACTTTACCAGATAATTGTGTAATTGTAGCTCGATCGCACGATTCACCCGCGCTCAAACCGCCTGTTGTTTCCAAATCCCAGACTGTCGGCAAATCTCTCGCCGTGAGTTTTCCGGTTTTCAGGAAGACATTTATTTAGCTCTGAACGTTGCTTGCCGATCGAAAAAACTTGTCAGCACCGCGTTATACTAATTCCGTCTGCACTCAGACATGATAGGTCGGAAATGGCAGTTCGGTTTCCCTACCACGATCGATTGTATGGACAAGGCAGTGCTGTGTCCTCCGTTTATATCATTACCGATGAAGAGCGGAGTTGATATTAAATCGAAGCCACTTTGATTGCGGGCGAAAGTTTGGGAAACTCACCTTTGACTTACCGTCGATTTGATAAAACTCCAGAGGATGCCTCCACGGACAACTGTTTGCTAGTTAACATTTGGTTAATAGTCGAAAATATCTATGGAGCGAATGCTCATAATTATAGAGACTTGAGAAAAAGCTAGTTTTGCCTGAAGCAGCGATCAAACCAAGGATACGTTAAATTGTGATCCTAATTCGCTAATTATTTTTTTGCAGTGGAGATTATGGAAGTTAACTTCGATCGCATAGAACCAGGCCCCGGTCAAGAGTCTGTGTGGGATTACCCACGTCCCCCTCGCCTTGAGGAATTGACCAAACACGTACAGATAGTTTTTAATGGAGTGACGATCGCGGACACGCACCGCCCTCAGCGGGTATTAGAGACAAGTCACCCTCCGGTCTACTATATCTCCCCCGAGGACATCCAAATGCAATATTTGCACAAAACTTCACGGGGTTCTTGGTGCGAGTGGAAAGGACAAGCCGGCTATTACACTGTGACGGTAGAGTCGAAGGAAGTAATAAATGCTGCTTGGTTTTATCCCAATCCTAATCAGGTTTTCGCAGCTATTAAAGATTATGTGGCTTTTTACCCCAGCCAGATGGACGCCTGTTATGTAGACGGGGAGTTAGTGCAATCTCAACCAGGAGATTTTTACGGCGGCTGGATTACCAAAGATATTGTCGGCCCGTTTAAGGGAGGAATCGGAACTTGGGGTTGGTAAGGGTATTGTGAGGTTTCTTTTTTTCTCGCCACAATTCGCAGTTTTAGATTTTGAATTATGGTTTACAGTTCTTTCTGAATTATCTTAAACCAGAGAGAGTACAGAGGACACAAAGACATAAGCTGGCTTGCATCAAATTTGTATAGTAATTTTGATTGAAAGTCTTGTGGCTGCGCGTTCCGCCCCCCATAAAAATCTAATTTAGATGCGCGACAGCTTAGAAGAGAGAGATGAATAATTTCGATACCAACGGATTTGATATTACAGCCTATATCTGGTTTTAAAATCTGGTCTATCGAGTTGGCTTACGCCGCCAATGAGCTGAGGACTCATTTCATCAGTTGACAGTTGACCTGTGACAGTTGACAGCTACCTCTTCCATCGATAGAAGAGGATTGGAGCAATGAATCATTTTGTTTAATTTCCCCCTAAACGGGGAGGCTTTAGACCCAATTTTTAGGCGTAAAATGGGATTTTTTACAATCCAAAAATCTCATAGTAAAAAAATGAGTAATCGTTCAACAAATCTTATAATTAAGTGAGGATGAATCAATAGAATGTACCTGATATCATGAAATTAACTGTGTAGTTAAGAATACAGCAACTATCGAGCGAGAAATGTTAATATAAATTAACGGGTGACGCTAGATTTTTTGCTGCTGTATTGTTCATTCGGAGCTGCGCTGTGTCAGTTGAATTTATCGCACCATCTAATTTCCCTGAAAAACCACCCGAAAATCTAACTTTAGAGTCTACTCTTAAGGAGCTAGCTGTATTCAATTTTCAGGTTGAATCCTCATATCTTGCCAAAGACGTAGCTAGGTTATTTCAAGCTCATCCGCTGCTTCCGGGAGTTATCTTGACCGAAAATAAGAAATTTTTAGGAATGATATCGCGCAGGCGTTTTATGGAACGCATGAGTCGCCCTTACGGAGTAGATATATTTGCTTGCCGACCAATTATGGCTTTGTATCAAATAGCTCAAACGGATGTTTTGATTTTACCAGGAGTAGCTTTAATTGTCATGGCAGCTCAGCGAGCTGTGCAGCGACCACCAGAACAGCTTTACGAGCCGATTGTTGTGCAGATAGAACCTGAAGTTTACCGATTGTTAGATGTGCATCAAGTGTTGGTAGCTTTGTCGCAAATTCACCAACAAGCTACTTGGTATATTAGCGAACTTTATTACAATTTGTCTGTAACACAATCCGAGCTAGAAGCAGCTAATTCTCAATTACAATCAGCTAATTCGGAATTGTATCGCCTTGCCAACTCAGATGGATTAACTCAGGTTGCTAACCGTCGCTGTTTTAACGAATATTTAGAGAAAGAATGGCAGGAATTGGGAGAAAAAGCAGCAGAACTATCTTTGATTTTATGCGATATTGACTTTTTTAAGAAATACAATGATACTTATGGACATCAGGCAGGAGATGCTTGTTTGCAAAGGGTAGCTAAGACTATTGTTGAGGCTGTAAATTACTCAGTAGGCGAAGCTTCGGCAAAGCCGCTGGTAGCCCGTTACGGAGGTGAAGAATTTGCGATCGTTTTGCCTCATACTAAATCCGAGACAGCTATCTATATTGCAGAGCAAATTCGAGTCTGGGTGAAAAACTTAGCAGTTGAGCATCTGCAATCCGAGGTTGGTTGTGTGACGCTGAGTTTGGGGGTAGCGAGTACGTTTGCTCGATCGCACACTGCTCAGAAAGATTTGATTGCAGCAGCAGACCGGGCGCTTTATCAAGCCAAAGACCAAGGGCGCGATCGAGTTATTCTAGATTTAGGATTTTAGATTGGACACAGGTTAAGGTCGATCGCCCCTTTCTACAAAGTCTCGCACCAAACACGTTCAGCCGTCCAGTGCCTATCCGAAGATTCATAAATCCTCAATCTCTCTAAGCCGGCAGTTTCCACCATCGTCTCAACTTCGTCCAGGGTAAATGCCGCCTGTAGCGAATCGCTGAATAACTGTTGCTGATGCGCGTTGCAATCTCCCGCATACATCTCAACTAAATTATCCCTAATTTCCCGTGTTTCCGGTCGCAGTAAATCCCGCAAAAAGATTGCTCCGTTCGGTTTTAACACCCGCCGGACTTCCTGCAAAAACGTCACAGGATCGGGCAAATGGTGGATAATACTGTTGGAAATCACCATGTCAAAATAGTTGTCAGGATATGGCATTGCCTTAGCATCAATTAATTCTAGACTAATTTGCGATCGCACATCGGCCCTTTCCACATTCTGCGCCGCCACTTTCAGCATATTTGCGGATAAGTCAATGCAAGTCAATTTCCATTCCGGCCGAAGTTGACAAAGTACGATCGGAATCCTAGCAGTACCCGTCCCAGCATCCAAAACGTTTCCAAAAACCGGCCCCAAGACAGCCACACTCCTAGCAAAAGCAGCATTAACCTCAGTAAAGTCCATCGAATCGTATTCAATCGCCTCTTCCAAGGAATCCATAACTTCCGGTTCCAAAACTCGCTGCATAAAATTTATCTCGTTAACTGGCATTTCCATATACGCTCCCAGTTTTGCCTGCAAAAGCTCGACTAACTCCGGTTCCATATATTGGTAATTATCCGGGATTTGCAGGCAAATAAGCTGTTTACCTTCGAGACTTTCGGGGAATTTGCTGTGAAGTCGATCGCCATGCTTCTTTTCCATCGCAAATATCCAATCCGCCCAACCGACAAGACCCTCAGTGACTCTAATTCTCGCACCTTTTTCCGTTCCAGCCGATCGCACGCTATACCCGCTAACTTTCTCGCATATCTTCTGTGCAGTCAGACTTCTCCACTTATTCTGACTGCAAACAAACAATATCTTGATTTTATCCACAAGTTAAAAGAGCAAAATTGATCTTATCCGTATCTTATCTGCGTTAATCCGCGTTAATCCGCCTACATCTGCGGTTAAAAATCTTAATCCAACTTTTCCCCGATCGCACCTTGCATATCACAATACTCGTATTTTGTCAAATTAGCCCAAATTTCCGTTACAATTCTTAATGTGCAATATGCGTATTTAGCATAAAAAATTGTATTTATTGCATTGGCAAAATTGAATATTTTACGATTTTAAAGGGTTTCAGGCTTAAAATTAAAAAATAGTTATAGCACCCCTTGAGTATCAAAATTGCATAGTACCTCAAAGGTTGCAAATTCGTCAAGCAAATGAGAATGGAATCAATAGTGAAGGGGGGTAATTTTGGGGGTTTTCGGAGATTGATTGAACATTTAAAACAAAATTACTTTTCCTATTGTATTTGCTTATCAGACTAACTTGAATTGTCCCGATCGCCCTCATCCCCTCAAAATATAGATACATATGCTCGATTTCTGCTAAAATTAAACGAAGTCGTTATGAGTTTAACTAAATAGCTATGACCAAACAAACCCTAGAAAATCTAGTGATTATCGGCTCAGGCCCGGCTGGCTACACCGCCGCCATCTACGCCGGGAGAGCAAACTTGAAACCCGTCGTCTTTGAAGGCTACCAAATGGGAGGAATCCCCGGTGGTCAACTGATGACCACCACCGAAGTTGAAAACTTTCCCGGCTTCCCCGAAGGCATCACCGGGCCGCAACTGATGGATCGGATGAAAGCTCAAGCAGTACGTTGGGGTGCAGAATTATACACAGAAGATGTAACTTACGTGGATTTGAGCCAACGGCCGTTTACAGTGCGATCGGAAGACAGAGAAATTAAAACCCACACCATAGTCATAGCTACAGGTGCGACAGCCAAACGACTACACCTGCCAAGTGAAGAAAAATACTGGAATTTAGGAATATCTGCCTGTGCGATTTGCGACGGTGCGACACCGATATTCAAAAATGTAGAATTAGCAGTTATCGGTGGTGGAGATACAGCAGCAGAAGAAGGAGTTTATCTCACCAAATACGGTTCTCATGTTCATATGTTGGTGCGTTCATCATCCATGCGAGCCAGCAAAGCCATGCAAGACCGGGTTTTGAACAATCCCAAAATTACCGTGCATTGGAATACCGAGCCTGTGGATGTTTACGGCAACGGCAAACTCGAAGGGATTAAAGTCAGAAATACTGAAACTGGCGCAGAAAGCAATTTGGCTGTGAGTGGGTTGTTTTATGCGATCGGTCATACTCCCAATACAGTCTTATTCCAAGGTCAACTAGAACTCGACCAAATCGGCTACATTGCTCCCAAACATGGTTCCGTGGAAACTAGCGTCGAGGGAGTTTACGCCGTCGGCGATGTCCAAGACCACGAGTTTCGCCAAGCAATCACTGCTGCTGGTAGCGGTTGTATGGGTGCGATGTTGGCAGAACGTTGGCTCTCGGCGAATGATTTAACTCAGGAATTCCATCAAACCGAGGAATCTGAGAAACCCACAGCAGCAGCGGAAACTCCAAGAGTGCGCGAAACCAGCGAGAACTTTGATATCAAAGAGACACGCCATGAAGGAGGTTTTGCTTTGCGGAAACTTTTCCACGATAGCGATCGACTAATTGTTGTCAAATATTCCGCTCCGACTTGCGGCCCTTGTCACAGCCTCAGACCGATTTTGAGCAAAGTAGTAGATGAGTTCGACGGCAAAATTCACTACGTGGAAATTGATATCGAAGAAGATCCAGAAATTGCTGAAAATGGTGGTGTTACGGGTACACCGACGATTCAGTATTTCAAGGACAAGGCTTTGGTAACTGAACTCAAAGGAGTTAAGCCAAAAAGCCAGTATCGTGAGTTAATTGCTAGTAATTTGTAGAAAGGCGATCGACTTTGGATTTGAGATTTAACTGGTTCCTAGGCTCTGCCTGGGAACCGATGTCCAGAGGCTCTGCCTCGAAAAGCGGAGTAAGATTGGAGGCAAAGCCTCCGGATCTGTGTTCCCAGGCAGAGCCTGGTAACGAGTAACACTGCTCCCCAATGCCCAATTCTCGATTCCCCATTATCAATTATGGCTCAAGGCCGACTCCGACTACCAAAATTTCTCAACCTTGCTTCACCGTCAAGCCTGTCAATGCAAATGATGTGGGTGGGTTTGACAATAACTGCCGTATTTGTATTGGTAGCCACCTTGTCTCCAGCTATGCAGACTTGGGGATGGCTGCAAAATCCTACAGATGCTTTGATTAACCCCATCCATGAACCGCCGTCGGCGAGTTACTGGTTTGGTACTAGCCGCAGTGGCTATGATGTTTTTTCCCGGACGCTTTTTGCTTCTCGTGCTGCTTGGCAAGTGGTGATTTTAGCGACAACTTTGAGTCTATTTATTGGTGTAGCGTTGGGATTGGTTAGCGGTTATTTGGGCGGTAAGCTCGATCGCATCTTGTTATTTTTAATGGATACCATTTATACTTTGCCGGGATTGCTGCTTTCTTTGACTCTGGCGTTTGTCGTGGGGAAAGGAGTTTTGAATGCTGCGATCGCCCTGAGCATTTCCTACATTCCTCAATACTACCGCGTTGTCAGAAATCACACGGCAAGCGTCAAAACTGAACTATTTGTCGAAGCCGCCCGAGCAATGGGGGCTGATACTTGGACAGTGCTTTCTCGCTATCTGTTTCTGAACGTGATTCAGAGCGTACCGGTGCTGTTTGCGCTCAACGCCGCTGATGCAATTTTAACCTTGGGGGGTTTGGGATTTCTCGGTTTGGGACTTCCCGAAGAAACTCCTGAATGGGGACACGATTTGCGTTTAGCCCTGGATGCACTACCTACTGGCATTTGGTGGACGGCTTTGTTTCCTGGTTTGGCGATGACTTTAATGGTAGTGGGATTGTCTTTGGTGGGAGAAGGATTGAATGAGTTTGTCAATCCTAAACTGCGGAATCAGTAATCATTTTCCTCTAGTAAAACCTCAAAGAACCTAACACCCAGACTCCCGACTGCTTGAATAAGTCGGGAATCTAACAAGAAAGCGTTTTAGGTTTAATGAAAACGACCTACTGATCCAAGAAACAGCAAGTATAGTTAAGGATGTGAAATTATGAAATATATTCCCCGTATAGAATATCTAAAAGTCCAAAATTATCGAGCTTTACATAATCTAGAACTCAAAAAAATTACTCCCTTAACCGTATTTTTAGGACCCAATGGTAGCGGGAAATCAACTATTTTTGATGTTTTCGCTTTCCTGTCCGAATGTTTTACTGAAAGCCTCCGAAAAGCATGGGATAGACGAGGCAGATTTCGAGAATTACGCACCAGAGACAGTGAAGGCTGCATCATCATTGAATTAAAATATAAAGAAACCTCCAAATCTCCTTTGATTACATATCATCTCGCCATTGATGAAGAAAATAATCGCCCCTATATTGCTGAAGAATGGTTACAGTGGAGACGTGGACAATATGGAAAACCCTTTCGATTTTTAGACTTCAGAAAAGGGGAAGGACAAGTCATTAGTGGCGAAAGTCCTGATGAAGAAGGCGAAAGGATCACCGAACAACTAGCATCATCTGAATTATTAGCAGTAAATACATTAGGACAATTTGCCAAACATCCCCGCGTCAGTGCTTTAAGACGTTTTATTACAGGTTGGTATTTATCCTATTTAACCGCAGATAATACCCGCAGCCTTCCCGAAGCAGGCGCACAGGAAAGATTGTCCCCCACTGGTGACAATTTACCCAATGTTATCCAATATCTAAAAGAACAACATCCCCAACGGTTAGAAGAAATACTAAGAACCCTTTCTGCTCGTATTCCACGCCTCGAAAAAGTCGAGGCTCTAGTCATGCAAGATGGCAGACTTTTGTTGGAAATTAAAGATGCTCCTTTTTCTCATCCCATTTTGGCAAAATACGCCTCCGATGGTACGTTAAAACTCTTAGCTTATTTGACAGTATTATTCGATCCAAATCCTCCGCAATTAGTGGGAATAGAAGAACCCGAAAATCATTTACATCCGCAATTATTACCTCAGCTTGCAGAAGAATGTCGTTCTGCTTCTGCTAATACTCAATTAATGATAACAACCCATTCTCCCTTTTTTGTGGATCGGTTAAAACCAGAGGAATTATGGGTATTATATAGAGATGAAAAAGGTTTTACTCAAGCAAAAAGAACCGCAGATATGCCGGGAATCAAACAATTCATAGACAACGGTTCGTTACTCGGTTCGCTGTGGATGGAAGATTTCTTTGATGTAGGAAATCCCCTCAAAAATGCGGGTGCACCGCAATGATTTTAACTTTAAAATTAAGAGGAGGTGAGCATTTTGCATCTTGAGTTTTTAGTGGAAGAAGCATCCCTAGAATCAGCTTTAACCCAGCTTTTGCCCAAAATTTTGCCATCGACTGTTAGCTCTAAGATTCATGCTTTTCGAGGAAAAACAGATTTACTTGCTAAGTTGCCTAACCGTTTGAAAGGTTATCAAGCATGGCTTCTGCCTGATTGGAAACTTGTTATTTTAATAGATGAAGATCGAGAAGATTGTCTCGAATTAAAACAAGAACTAGAAAAAATGGCAATATCATCGGGATTAATCACTAAATCTTCCTGTCAAAAAAATAAATCATTTCAAGTATTAAATCGAATTGTGGTTGAAGAATTAGAAGCATGGTTTTTTGGCGATGTTCAAGCAATTTGCCAAGCTTATCCTAAAGTCTCTGCCAATTTAGCTACTCAACAACCTTATCGAGATCCTGATGCTATCAAAGGAGGCACATGGGAAGCTTTAGAAAGAGTCTTACGAAGAGCTGGATATCATCAGGGAGGATTAGAAAAATATAAAGCATCTAGCGAAATTTCTAAATATATGAATCCTGAATCAAATCGCTCTAAAAGCTTCAAAGTCTTTTATAAAGCTTTATTAGAAATCATCAAGAGTAAGCAGGTATAATCAACTTTATAAATAATTTCCAATCGCACTGTTGCTGAGCTAGGATCGCGATCGATGATTTAGAGGTCAAGTTTTCGGAGGACAAGTAGTGTAGTAAAGAAATGTAACAAAAATTCTCTCGATCGCACCACCGCTTGATCTCTCAATATGCTTAAGCTCATCCATTAACCACCGATGAGTCTACTTTACCAGGCGATCGTTCTGATTCAAGACAACTGAGCAATTTTACTGAAATTTTAGGAAACATCTTAATCAAATCTTTACATTGTAACGATATATATAAAGGAACTGCGAAGTTGTGCTGACGGTCGATTGCGAATTGTGTTGCTTCTGAGAGCGTGCGATCGCGCGAGTGCCAGGCCAAAGCCAACAAATTTTAGATAAGTTTGCAGCCGGGAGTGGCGTGGCGGATTAACTCTCAGTAGAATTTATCCGGGTGGTTTTTGCCACTGACGCGACAAACTCGTGTCGAACTGCTTAAATAAGAATGTGACGTTAAGAACTTAATGTGATTTAACGTCAAAATTAAACCCAATTTCTGAGATTTGAGCTAACTTAACAATGAAAGCCCCTGTTGCACTACTAAACCCGCAACGCTTCATTTGGGGTCATCGTCGGTCTCCAATGAGAGAGTTGCCGACTTACAACTAAAGCTCGTAAGCTTTATTCAATCGCAGATTAGATAACATTTAGTTCAGGGAAACAGGGCAAAGATGGGTGCATCTCCACGGATTGTATTGGTCGGAATTCCGACAAGTCAAAAATTGTCTGCTAACTGTCTGGCCAACTACGCCGCAGCCGTTCACCCAGATATTCGCAGAAAACAGCGCCGTTCGATCGTGCCAAAGTTTTTGCGGGCCCTTCTCAGGATTTAGCAGAACCCGACATAGCGTGAGTATTGTCAAGCTAAGCTGACACCGTGTTTTCCTAGTTCTTGACAAAAAACGGAAAACAACTTCCATTTTTTGTGAGAACGGCTACAATCGGAAAGGTCTTTGCAAGATCCGATTCTCACTTTTTTGGTGCTTCGACTCTCTGCTGTATTTGTTTGAGACAGCAGACCCGCATCCAAGGTATCGAAAACTCCCATTGCAGCTGTGATGTCTGACAATCAGAGTAAAAGCAGCAGGCAGATCAAAAGTTGGAAGCCTTGAATACAAAAGTTACAGGGTTCGGTGCCGGAAAACTGGTACGGGTAAAAGATCGAAATACCGAGTAAAACAGCCAGTATTTATTGAGGTGCGATCGATCGCATCTCGCTGGGAAAGTTTGTCGCTCGCAAGGTATCGCAAATGATGCGGTAACTCACTGCGAAAGAAAAAGCTACGCACTCAATCCTTTGTCGCGACATTAAAGTCTGCGATAGATTGAATGCGATCGCCAGTTCAAACTAGAACTCGAAGTTTGACTCGTACAACTGGTGCAGTTTCGGTGACAGATTCATTTCAAAGACTAAAAATCCCATTATTTTTTCCTTTGTGGGAATGTCAATACTGGGTAACTTGTCTAAACTACAAACAGACACTATTCCACTGTTATTTATTCTTTAATTCAGGAGCATGAGGAAAGCGGCATGATCCAGGCTAACACCGTACTCGAAACTACAATCAAACCCGAAATGGAAACAATCGAGTTGCTTAGGAACGCCAAAAGCGTTCTACCTGAGACCGAGTTGGAACTATTTGTCGATGAAGAAGACGATAGAGAAGACTTTGTAGACAATCCATCTGAGGAAGACGACACTAAGTCTACCAAAGGCGCCAAAGCCCGTCGTCGAGCTCAGGCAAAGAAAAAGCATTATACAGAAGACTCTATTCGTCTTTACCTGCAAGAAATCGGTCGGATTCGGCTGCTGCGAGCCGATGAAGAGATTGAACTCGCCCGTAAGATTGCAGATTTGCTCGAATTAGAGAGAGTTCGAGAACAACTGCTCGAAGAGTTAGACCGCGAGCCCAAAGACAACGAATGGGCTAATGCTGTAGATATGGCGCTACCTGCATTCCGTCACCGACTCCACGTCGGACGGCGGGCCAAGGAAAAAATGGTGCAATCAAACCTGCGTTTGGTGGTGTCGATCGCCAAAAAGTATATGAATCGCGGTTTGTCTTTCCAAGATTTGATTCAAGAAGGCTCTTTGGGCTTAATTCGGGCGGCTGAAAAATTTGACCACGAAAAAGGTTATAAATTCTCAACTTACGCGACTTGGTGGATTCGTCAGGCGATCACGCGGGCGATTGCGGATCAATCCCGCACCATCCGCCTACCGGTTCACCTTTACGAAACCATCTCGCGGATTAAGAAAACTACCAAACTGCTTTCTCAGGAAATGGGTCGCAAGCCTACGGAAGAAGAAATCGCCACTAAAATGGAGATGACGATCGAGAAGTTGCGGTTCATTGCTAAGTCCGCACAGTTGCCTATTTCCCTAGAAACTCCGATCGGCAAAGAGGAAGACTCGCGTCTGGGAGACTTTATTGAATCTGACGGGGAAACGCCAGAAGATCAAGTCTCGAAAAACTTGCTCAGGGAAGACTTGGAAAGCGTTTTGGATACTCTCAGCCCCCGAGAACGGGATGTACTGCGACTGCGTTACGGCTTAGATGACGGACGGATGAAGACCTTGGAGGAAATTGGTCAAATCTTTAACGTCACTCGCGAGCGGATTCGTCAAATCGAAGCTAAAGCCCTGCGGAAGTTGCGCCATCCCAACCGCAACAGCATCTTGAAAGAATATATCCGCTAGACTAATTTTTAGCATCACCCAAAGGAGTGATTCGCACTCTTTTGGGGGATAACCCGCCGATCAAAGAGCAATCGCTCTTAAATTCTGTGCTGCTAACTGTACGGGAGCAATTCGGTATTTGCTGCTGGTCGATCGCCCCGAGCGCCAAATTACTGCAAAATTTGGGAGTCCCCAAAGGAACTCCCAAATTTTGCAGTGTTTAAAAAGTCTTAGCTAGAAATTAGATCAGGCCCCAAAAGTGAAGCACGCCTTGACCGGAAACCAATTCTATAATCACAGCGGCAGAAAAACCAATCATTGCTAAACGGCCGTTCCAATTTTCAGCTCCTTCGCTGAAGCCCCAATTCCAAGCGTTACGTTTTTGTTCTTGCATGATGCGAGATCCTTTCGTTAAGTTTTGTAAACCTTATGTAAACTAATATAACAGTTACTTTGACAAAGTGCAAGTGTGTGTTCGTGATATCGATCGCACAGAAAAAGGAAGAAAGTGTCAAGCTCGGAAAATTGGGGAAATTTTCCTTCTTTTTACCCGCTCGTTTAGCCACTGTAGCCTTCTTCCTTCTTCCTTCTGTCACTACCGAGGAAAAATAGCCAACTCGGTATCGGGGTCAAACAAGTGAATTTTGTCATGGGCGATGGCCAGCCAAAGCTCCTCGCCCACACGGATTGATCGCTCAGGAGGAACCCGCACCTGCATCCGCACGGCCGGAGCATCCGTCAAACATACCCGCAAATAAGTTTCGTGTCCCAAAGCCTCCACAACTTCTACTTGTACCGACAGATTTTTAGTAGCAGGAGGATGAATGCTCAGATGTTCAGGCCGGATGCCCAAAATCAGCCCTCGCCCGTCATATTGTTGTAGATTTTTTGCCCAAATATCAGGTAAAGTAAAGCGAAATTGCGGGTGAGAAATCAACAGCGGGGCTGTAAATTGCACAGGCAAAAAATTCATCGGTGGAGAACCGATAAACTCAGCCACAAACAGATTAGCCGGCTTGTTGTAAAGCTCTAGAGGTTGAGCTACTTGCTGAAGCTGGCCACCATTCATAATCGCAATCCGATCGCCCATAGTCATCGCCTCAGTTTGGTCGTGAGTCACATAAATAGTTGTAGTTCCCAACTGTCGCTGTAACTGTACAATTTGCGATCGAGTTTCCGCCCTCAACTTTGCATCAAGATTCGATAGCGGTTCGTCCATCAAAAACACTTCAGGATTTCGAGCCATCGCCCTACCCAAAGCTACCCGCTGCTTTTGCCCTCCCGAAAGCTGTTTCGGCAAGCGATTTAAAAGTGGTTCAATTTGCAATAATTGAGCTACCTTCAGGACTCGTTTTCCTACTGCCTTTTCCCGTTCCGAAAAATAGCGCAAACCCGGAGGAAAATTACGAGTAATTCCCACCAAAAAATCCTCAAACAAAGGATAAATTCGCTCCTTGTTTAAAGTATGAGAAGCTAAATAATTAAGAACCTCTTCAACCTTATTTTTTATTTCTTCTGGCTTCTCAAATTTTCGTTCTTCTCCTTGTCTATTATCGTTTATGGCTTCTACTTTCTTCCTTCTGGCTTCTACTTTCTTCCCTCTTCCCTCTTCCCTCTTCCCTCTTCCTTCTTCCCTCTTCCTTCTTCCTTCTTCCTTCTTCTCCCTTTCCGAGCGTCGCAATCCAAAGGCGAGATTATCGTAAACTGTTAAGTGAGGATAGAGAGCATAATTTTGAAATACCATAGCGATATCTCGGTCTTTAGGAGGCAAATCATTAACCAACCGATCGCCAACCCAGATATTGCCTGCTGTCAAAACTTCCAAACCGGCGATCGATCGCAGCAAAGTGCTTTTTCCGCAGCCAGAAGGCCCTACCAGTACCATAAATTCCCCATCTTCGACAGTCAGGTTAATCCGTCGCAAAACCGTGTTAGACGTTGAGCTAGGAGCCTCTGGCGAGACACTTTCTGCCTCGCTATTTGTCGCTTTTTCCGGTTCTCCTTGGCGGAGTGGAAAACTTTTGTAGATATTTTCTAATACAACTTGCGCCATCGAACAATTTTAGATTTGGGAATTGGGATATTCAAGGAAGGAGGAAATTCGGTAACGAGAAGTGTACAGGATTGAAATGATTTAACGGATGGATGTTGAAGTCAGAGGTCAGAATTCAGATTAATTCCCCCATGCCCAATTCCCCATGCCCCATACCCAATCCCCATGACTATTGACTGCTGATCACTTTAATAATTCTTTCACCCGGGTTGAGGTCAAAAACTTGATCGCCCGCAGCATCTTTCCCCCAAAAAGCTATGGCATCAATAGTCGATCGCAAGAAGCGACCGCTTGTAGTAAAAAGTTTAACATCCGTACCCGGAACAGCCCGTAACAAGCCAACCAAAGAATCAGACGGCTCTGCGAAGCGAAAAGCTTGAGTCCCAATTTCGCCACGGTTAGTAAGTCTGACAGAACCCGCAGGCATTCGTTTCGCCCAACCCAACTCCGAAAATAGCACTAGACTGTCATCCGGGTCGAGAGTGACGCAACCCACCAACTGTTCCTGCTTCCGCAACCTAGTTACTTGAGAACCCTGGGCGGTACGCCCCATTGGCGGCAGTTGTTCATCATCGACATCAAACCGGAGGACTCGGCCTCCCGAAGTTGCAACAACCACTTGCTCGCCAACTTTGCTCAGACTCGCGCAGCGCAGCCGATCGTCCTCCTTGAGTTTAACCACAGTAATCCCGCGATTAGTCAAGTCAGCAAATTCCTGCATCGGCAAGCGCTTAATTTTTCCTTGCTGAGTCAGAGTTACCAAATCTCCCCCTTCCGAATTTTCCGGCAAAATAAAGTGTGCGACGGTGATTTCCGAAAAAGCTCGACCAGCACTTTCTTTCGTAGCACTCGGCGACAACAAACCAACGATCGGCGTTCCGCGTTCTTTTGGGCTACTACTTGGAATATCAGCCACTTTCAGCGGGTAAGCTTTGCCGTTAGGAGTTAAGACGACCAAAGTGCGATCGGTTTTCGTCAGGTTTGAAGTAACAATAAAATCTTCATTTTTTTCTAAAGATGCAACCGATTTTTCACGACTTTTCGAGCGCGGACGTTCCCCAGACGCCAGCCGCCGCACGTACTGTTTGTGAGTAAATTCAACAATAGTTTCCTCAACCTCTGCAACAGGCAATAAGTTAGGTGACACCGTTACCGCCGACAACTGTTTCACCCCAGCATTTTTCTTACCAGAAAATTGTGATTCGGCATTTGCTGCGCGTCCTACCCCATTAATGAATTTAGTACGACGGGGGTCAGCGTACTTACGTTTCAGCGATCGAAATTCCTTCTTTAAAGCCTTCAAAAGTTCACGCCTATCGCTCAACAGTCGCTGTAATTCTTGAATATTTCCCGTCAATTCATCCAACTCAGACTGCAAATTTTGCCTTTCCATACCAGTCAGCCTACGCATCGGCATCGCCAAAATCGCATCTGATTGACTTTCGCTCAGATTAAGGCGAACTTGAAAAGTTTGCTTAGCAGTAGTCCCGTCAGGAGAATTTCTGAGAATGTCGATCGCAGTATCGAGATTTGTCAAAGCCAACATTAATCCTTCGACAATGTGACAGCGACGCCCGGCCGCCTGCAACTCGTAATTGTAGCGGCGGGTAAGAGTTAGTTCCCGAAAATCCAAAAATTCTTGCAACAATTGTCTAAGAGTCAACTGTCGGGGTTGACCGTTGACAATTGCCAGCAAAATCGCGCCAAAATTTGTTTGCAGGTCAGTTTGTTGATAAAGACGAGCTAGAACCGCTTCTGGAGTAAATTCCCGCTTCAGTTCAATTACAACTCGAATGCCTTCGCGATCGCTCTCGTCGCGCAAATCAGAAATACCGTCAAGGCGGCCGGCATTGACCAACTCCGCCACCTTTTCAATCCAACCAGCCTTATTTACCTGAAACGGAAACTCCGTCACCACGATCGCCGTTTTAGTCCGAAACTTGCGATTACCAGGCACTTCTTCCACCCCAGCCACACCCCTGACCGCAATACTACCGCGACCCTTAGTGTAGGCATCAAAAATACCCTCTGTAGCAACGATTTCGCCTCCGGTCGGAAAATCCGGGCCTGGAATCAGTTCCATCAACTTCTCGTCCGAGAGTTCTGGATTTTCGATCAAAGCAATTAAACCATCTACTACCTCCCCCAAATTGTGAGGCGGGATATTAGTTGCCATCCCCACAGCAATGCCAGTACAGCCGTTGAGTAACAGAAATGGCAACTGAGCAGGTAGCGCCGTCGGTTCCTGCTGCGAACTGTCAAAGTTATCAGCAAAATCAACAGTTGCATCGCCGACTTGAGTTAGCATGGCTTCGTGGGCGATCGGTGCCAGCCTAGTCTCCGTGTAGCGCATCGCAGCGGCCGGGTCATTGTCCACCGAACCGAAATTACCGTGACCCGCCAGCAAAGGATAGCGGCTCGAAAACTCTTGAACCATGCGCACCAGAGCATCGTAAACCGATTGGTCGCCGTGGGGATGATATTTTCCCAAAACATCTCCAACTACCCGAGCGCACTTGCGGTAAGGTCGGTCTGGCGTCAAACCAAGTTCGTGCATCGCGTACAAAATTCGACGGTGAACCGGTTTTAAACCGTCGCGGACATCGGGCAAAGCTCGCCCGACGATCACACTCATGGCATATTCGAGGTACGATTGCTGCATCTCGGCGTGCAGAGGCGTAGAAATTACTTGCCCGGAAAGTAGGTTGAGTTGTTTAGCCATGAGTCCTTGTGTCCGTTAATTCCTGAGTGAAGACAGCCTCTGTCAATCATCCTGAGGTTGCCTGTCTCAAGTGAACAGTGTTTGCCGCAGGAGAACCAAAAGTTCGACAAAACCGCGAGCGCGGCGAGAGGAGAAAAATAAACTTAACTTGTGAAAGAAGAATCAGAGTGCCGAAGACGGGGAACACTTGCCTCTTAACTCTCCACTTTTACCCTAACCTCTATGTTGCCGACCTTTGCGCTTACCTGTCTATTTACCGCCCGCCGTGAGAAGGTTGATTCACAGTCATGCTTTTTCTTATAATCGCTCACAAATGACGATATTTAAGAATTCAGCAGTCAAGAGCTCTCCTAGTCTGACTACAGCTTGATCAACGGAAGAGTCGATATTTTAAGCAGTCTGAATCGGTTAAAATTGAAAGTTAGGAATCCCCAACTATCCCCCGCTATACTCCCTACTCCGAATGCTTCGGCGGAAGTGTGTGAATAAACATTGCTGCTTTATTCTAAGAGCAGGAAAGAAAATAATTGTCACCTATTCCCAACCCTCTCGTCAGAGGCTTAACCGAAAGAGGGGATACTAGAAACCTGCTACCCGGGAATCTTAAGACTATCGCCAGTGTCAGGTCTAGTTCTAAAAAAAACAACTAAACTGTCTGTGTGTAGTAGTCTAAATGATGGTAAGGGATGCTTCTGAGCATTTGTACACCTTCTCACAGTTAGCGATCGAGGATATACATACGGGTTTTGCAGGGTTCCCGGCTGATGGCGCTAAAAACTCTGCATTTTTGACGGGGAATGTATTCCCCGTGCCATGTTCCTCTTTGGACTAAAGTCGCAAAGTTTCCATACTTCCCATATTTATTTATGAAAACCGTTCTGATTGTAGAGGACGATTTGGTTAATGCTCGGGTTTTTTCCAAAATTCTGACTAAGCGGGGGGGCTTAGCCGTCAAGCACACGGAAAATGTTGAAGAGGTGATGCAGATTGCTGCTGCTGGAGAAGCTGATTTGATTTTAATGGATGTGTCTCTTTCGCGCAGCGTTTACCAGGGAAAAGCTGTTGACGGCATCAAGATTACTCAACTGCTTAAAGCTGACCCACAAACGGCATCGCTGCCGATTATTTTGGTGACTGCTCACGCGATGGCCGGTGATAGAGAAACTTTTCTGGATCAAAGCGGTGCTGACGGTTATATATCTAAACCGGTAGTAGATCATCAAGAGTTTGTCGATCAGATCAAGGCTTTGCTCCCTGACTGAGTTAACCGAAGGAAGAAGGCTTCCGAAGGAAGAAGGAAGAAGGAATTTTTTGTTTAAACTAACAAACAATTAAAACTCTTGAATTATAAATTTTTCTTGAATTCTAACCAATGCCTTCTAACCAATACCTTCTGCTTTCTTCCTTCTTTGTTTGGATGTATCGCAAAATGGTATAAATTCTGATATCAATTCCGGTTGCACTCAGAGAGAGAATTGTTGACTGTTGACTTTAATTCTAAAAAATTACCGATTGCGCTGAAGTTTTGGTGATAGTATGACTCGACTTTACTATTCCAATGAAGCTCGAATTTGATGGGATTTCTAAGTTTGAGGAAATACAGCACTTTTCAGGTTAGTGAGGTACACAACAGAGGTAGGGACACGGCACTGCCGTGTCCCTACGGCAATAGAAGAGCAATCGGGGTGTACTTCATAAACGTGGAATCTGCTGTATAACAACTGCGTCCGACGGCTATGAAGTTCTTAATTGTTATGACTCCATTTCCCTTCTTTTTTCTTTGTGTTGTCAGTTTAATATTTTTCAACTCATATAGCATAGCGGTTTTCAAGCGTTGTGAGGTATGCGATCGACTCTTATGTCCAATGAATGCCCTCTTTGCACCCGATGTGACTGAGACTTGTCTATTCTGAAACAAAAAAATGCCGCGCAGGGCTTGGAAGCTGGCTGCGCGGCATTTTCAAAACATGAGATTAATCTTCATCCTCGTCAAAGTCATAACCGATATCATCATCATCGGCCGCTTCCCCTAGGGAATCATCATCAGTTTCTGGGACAAAATCGTCGTCATCAACCTCAACTTCTTCAAAATCTTCATCAGGCTCAACCTCAGGGGCGCGGACGACATCATCGAAAGTGCTTTCGATCGTATATTTGCGACGCGCAGTTCGATCGTCGAGTACCACATCCTCCTGCAAATCGTGGATTTCGTCATCAAACACAGCACCATCAAGAGCCGAATCTGACATACCCTGTTCCTCATAAGCATTGAACCCAGTTCCTGCGGGAATCAGCCGTCCGATAATCACGTTTTCCTTCAAGCCCCGCAGCCAGTCTGACTTACCCTCGATCGCAGCTTCAGTCAGCACCCGCGTCGTTTCTTGGAAAGAAGCAGCAGAAATAAAGCTATCGGTGTTGAGCGAAGCCTTAGTAATCCCCAGCAGCACCGGAGTATAATCCGCCGGCGCGCCGCCAGTAATCGACATCGCCTCGTTCACCTGCTCCACTTGCCGCAGTTCGACCAACTCACCAGGGAGCATGGTAGTATCGCCGCCATCCTCCATCCTGACTTTGTTGGTCATCTGCCGCACAATTACCTCAATGTGCTTGTCGGAAATATCCACACCCTGAGACTGATAGACAGACTGAACCTCGTTCACCAAGAAAGTCTGCACCTGTTGGAAACTTTCCAAAGCCGCCTCAAAAGTAGGCTGGCGCTCCTTCAGTACATGGAAAAACACCTCTAGAATTTCGTGAGGATTCGCAGGGCCGTCCGTCAAAGCTTCGGCAACACCTACTCGCTGTCCGTCGGAAACGATCGGGTTTTGACCAGGCAACAAAGGATACTCCTCAATCCGACCATCATCCTCAATCACCGCCAATTCCACAACATCGTCATCGGTGACTACCCGAGCCGTCCCGGGCCGCTTGGCGAGGATGCAAGCTTCCTTAGGCTTCCGCCCTTCCAGCAATTCCTCAATCCGTGGCAAACCCTGAATGATATCGCCAGTTTTGGCGCGCTCGAAGACCAGAATCACTAAGTTGTCGCCCCGTTGCACCAAGTCGCCGTCGTCTACGTGCAGCACTGCGCCACCGGAAACCCGGTAAGGGCGAGCTATCCGCAGCACAATCTTTGCCTCTTGGGTGCCAGAAGCAGGTACAACTTTCACCACTTGCCCCGACTCTTCCAAAATAATCCCGGGAGCGACTTCTGTACCGGCAACTAGCAATTGACCGGGGCTGACATCCGGCGTACCCGCGACTGAGACTGAAATAGAATCGGCATCGCGCATCACTAGCAAGCGACGCACCGGTTCGTTTAGTCTGTCGCGGATGCCTCGGACGATGCCCGCTTCCTTGCAGAGAATCTCGGTGCGAGCCACAACGGCCCCGGGGGCGATCGACTGTCCATCCTCCACCAACAGGCGCGTGTTAGTGCTGCCCTGAGTGGGATCTGCCGACACGTCGCGGCGAATTACTAGGGATTCCAAAATCACCAACTGCAAGCGGAAAGTCCGAGAAGTTCGATCATCGGTCTCATCGTCAGCCAGAGCCAATTCTTGTGAGGCCACAACCGCATCTGTGGAAATCCAAGCCGGCCCGGAACCATCAGCCCCAAAAGCTGTAGCATCTCCCTCATCCGGCAGCAGCTCGATATCCGCAGCCAGTTGCGGAGCACCTGAACCAATTTCCAAAATAAGCTGAGTGCGTAGCAGTTCCAATCCCTCAACAGATTTGACGCGCTCTCCATCCTTGTAAGGCAGTCGTTGCACTGCTTTAAGAGAGATCGACTCATTCAGCGCCGTCTGAGAAGGCACCGGTGGCTTATCGGGGACTGGGAACTCTACCACTGGCCGCAGGAGTAAAGCTGGGCCTTCGGGAGTTTCGATATATTCGGCATAGCCCAACTCTTCGGCAATCAACCCAGGGAAAATCTCTTGACCTGCGTTGACAATTTGACCTTCCCCAAAAGTTAGTGGCGGGCGGTCAACGGCGTGGAGTGTCCCGGGCTTAATCACAATTTCCCGAAGAATGTCATTTTTCTGAGTTACTTCCACTGCGCCGCTGGTTTGGCAGAAAATATCCTTGACTACTTCAGTGCCCGCCTCGACATACTGGCCGTCTTCGACCAGCAGCAGGGAAATATCTTTGTTAACTTCGTGGGACTCTTCGGGTATCCACAGCATAGTCCCGCCCTTGACGACTTCGTAGCCCAGTTTGGCCTTACCGCGCTTGTGAACTTCGACTCCGGCGTATTTGATAATCCCGCCCGTGGCTGTGCGGTAGCTGTCATCGAGGAGTTCTGCCACCACTTCGCCGTTGATCACTTTGCTTCCGGGAGCCGTTTTCAGCGAAAAGCGCTGCTTAGAAGCTGTTTCGATCGTATAGTGGTCGCGGCCCCCGGCGCTTTCTGCCCGAACAACGGCTTGGTCAAGCAGCACTTGCGCGGTGATGATTTCGATTTCTCGCTCGTCGGCGATGCGGACTACGCCACCGTGTTCGGAGACGAGTTTGGTTTCGGCGATGACGCTTTCGGCCACGATGCGATCGCCATTTTTGACGGCTGGTTCTGCACCCGGTGGCAAGTTGTAGACTTCACCAGACAGAATCCAAATCAGCCCGCCTCTGCTCGCCGTGCGGGTTGTGTTACCTTGACGGTCAGTTTTTTCTTCCGGCACCAAGTCAGCAAATTTGGCTTCTCCCGCCAAATCCGAAGCCACGTCCGTAGTTACTTTTTCGGTAGTTTTGCGGGCGGCGCGACCGACGATCGGCACTTCTGCCAAAACTTGACCCAAAACTGCACGCTGTCCGTCTTTGACCATCAGGGTCGAACCTTGGGCGATCGCCAGTTCAATTTTCAGTTTTTGATTCTTCGCCCCCGATTTCCCTTCTTCAAAGCCGTCGCCCTCGAATACGACTTTGCCGTTGTTTTCTGCCACCAGGGCTTCTTCGCCGTGTCTGGTGCGGAAGGAGCGAGTACGCAAATTCTTAAACTTTGCTACTCCAGGGAATGGTGCGCGTTCTTGTTTGGCGACTTCCCCGGTGAACACGCCGCCGGTGTGGAAGGTGCGCATTGTGAGTTGGGTTCCTGGTTCTCCGATCGACTGGGCGGCAATAATCCCGATCGCCTCTCCCATATCTACCATCTTCAAGTGGGCGAGACTCCAGCCGTAGCATTGCTGACAAACCGAGCGCGTTGATTCGCAGGTCAGGGGCGATCGTAAATAAACTTCTGCCACCCCCGCCTTACCAATTTCCCCTGCCATTTCCTCAGTAATCGTCTGGTTTCGGACGGCTTTTTCGGTGCCGTAGGACACGATTTCCCCGGTTTTGGGATGCACCGCATCTCTGGCAAAAACGCGCCCTAGCAGCCTGTCTTTCAGGGGAATCAACACGGTAGCTCCATCGGTCATCGGCCGCACCCGAATCCCCCGCTGAGTTCCGCAGTCTACTTCCCGCACGATTACGTCTTGGGATACGTCCACCAGTCGGCGCGTCAGATAGCCAGAGTCGGCAGTGCGCAGCGCGGTATCTACTAAGCCTTTGCGCGCTCCGTAGGACGAAATAATGTACTCGGTAACGGTGAGTCCTTCGCGGAAGTTGGTTTTAATTGGAAGGTCGATGATTTCCCCTTGCGGGTCAGCCATCAGCCCGCGCATTCCCACAAGTTGGCGCACTTGAGAGATATTACCCCGCGCCCCGGAGAACGCCATCATGTAGACGGAGTTAAGCGGGTCGGTGGCGCGGAAGTTTTTGACTACTTCGTCTTTGAGGTCTTCTGAGGTACTGTTCCAGGTGTCGATTACTTTCTGGAAGCGTTCGACTTCAGTGATTTCGCCTCTGGTGTATTTTTGTTCTGTGATCCGAATTTCTTCTTCGGCTGCATCCAGGAGCGCTCGTTTGGATGGAGGAACTTGCAGGTCGTCTACGCTAATTGACACTCCGGCTTTGGTGGCGTAGCGGAAACCCAAGTCTTTCAGTTTGTCGGCCATTTGCGCCGTGCGCGCAGTTCCGTAGTTCATGAAAGACCAAGAGATTAATTTCTTGAGCTGACCTTTGTCAACAACTCGATTGCGAAAAACAATTTCCTTATTTTCTGTCATTTTTCTGCTGTTAGGAATTGGGAATTGGGAATTGGGAATTGGAAATCGGGCATCGGCATCGGGAATTGGTAATTGGGCATCGGTAATGGGGAATTTTTAGTAATAAAAGGAGTATTGAATAACTAACCAGGGTAGAAACTAGCCATTAACCCTTAATTATTACTCATGCTGTTGGGCTCATTACCAATTACCCATTACCCACTACCTAATTGTTAATTACAGATTCGATCGTTTGGTGATAGATTATTCTGCCCGGAGTAGTGCGAATAAACTGAGTGATCAACTTACCCTCTGCGTCTTCCCGAACCCGGCGGAACTTGTATTCTTTCGTCACAGTACCGTCAGTCGATCGCTCCATTTTCAGCGGTTCTCCCTCGGGTTCTATGTTTTCTATAGCGCCTTGGAACCTCACCCACACGTATGAATGCAAGTTAATGACTCCTTGTTCGTAAGCTACAACAGCATCGGTAAGGTTAGAGAAATAGTGACCTGCTCCTTTTTGGGCATCAAGATTCTCGGCTGTCAAATAATAGCAACCGAGTACCATATCTTGAGAAGGAGTAACGATCGGTCTTCCCGTTGCTGGCGACATAATGTTATTAGAAGCCAGCATCAGCAAGCGGGCTTCCGCCTGAGATTCCAGAGACAAAGGCACGTGAACCGCCATTTGGTCACCGTCAAAGTCAGCGTTAAAAGCCGGACAGACTAACGGGTGAAGTTGAATCGCCCTCCCGTCCACCAAAATCGGCTCAAACGCTTGAATCCCCAAACGGTGCAGCGTCGGCGCCCGGTTCAGCATGACCGGGTGTCCTTCAATCACCTCCTGAAGCACATCCCAAACGCTGGGATCGTTGCGCTGAATCAGTTTTTTCGCAGCTTTAATGTTGTTGACCAATCCTTGGCGAATTAAGCGGTGGATGACAAAAGGCTGGAAAAGTTCGATCGCCATTTCTCTCGGCAAACCGCACTGATGAATTTTCAGTTTTGGTCCTACCACAATTACCGATCGCCCAGAGTAGTCAACCCGTTTCCCGAGCAAGTTTTGGCGGAATCGGCCTTGTTTCCCTTCAATGATGTCCGACAGCGACTTCAGCGGACGGTTATTTGCCCCCACCACTGTCCGGCCACGGCGCCCGTTGTCAATCAGCGCATCCACAGCTTCTTGCAGCATCCGCTTCTCGTTGCGGATGATAATCTCCGGCGCCAGAATCTCTTGCAGTCTCGCCAAGCGATTATTGCGGTTAATCACTCTCCGATAAAGGTCGTTGAGGTCACTCGTAGCAAAACGCCCGCCGTCTAGCTGAACCATCGGCCGCAAGTCTGGGGGAATCACTGGAATCACATCGAGAACCATCCAATCGGGATGAGAACCCGTAGCGATGAAGTTATCAATTACCCGCAAGCGTTTAATTAACTTCGCCCGTTTTTGACCTTTAGCATTGGCAATATCTTCCCGCAACTTTTCCGCTTCGCTTTCCAGCGGAATATTTTGCAGCAAAACTTGCAAAGCTTCAGCCCCAATCCCCACTTCTACACCTGTGAGTGTGGAATCTTCGCTGTAAAGTTCGTCTTCTATTTCCAGCCAAGCATCTTCTGTCAGCAATTGCTTGTATTGCAGCTTCTCTGCATTACCTGCATTCAGCACAACATAGGCATTGAAATAAACGATTTGTTCGACATCACGCAGAGGCATATCTAATAGAATTGCCATGTAACTCGGGATGCCTTTGAGATACCAAACGTGAGCTACGGGAGCTGCTAATTTGATGAATCCCATGCGATGACGACGGACGCGAGATTCAGTTACTTCAACACCGCAGCGTTCGCAAACAATGCCTCTATGACGAACTCTCTTGTACTTACCACAATGACATTCCCAATCTTTTGCAGGCCCAAAAATGCGCTCGCAAAACAAGCCATCCATCTCAGGTTTCAATGTCCTATAATTTATCGTCTCGGGTTTTGTCACCTCGCCGGTTATCTGACCGTTGGGTAAAGTTCTCTCTCCCCACTGTCGAATTCTTTCTGGTGAAGCTAACCCTATCTTGACGTAATCAAAGCGTTGTTCTACCTTAGCCATTTTGACTCCAATTGATGATTTACAGTCGATTATTTGTGGTAATTTATCTTTTTTGTTGGCTTTTTTAGCAGCTTAAATCAATTTTATTCTCCTCTATATGTGACATTCCTTTTGATATCAGAAATGAGATTTCTGGATACTCCAAATTCCTGAGCTATTTTAGCAAGGGATTCTCCGGCTTGAATTCGTTCTCGGATCTCAATAGCTTGAGCAAAAGTCAAATAGCGATCGAGAGATCCACCCATACGAGGAACTGGAACCTCTTCACCTTCTACCTTCCAAGTCACGTGATACTTAATGTCATGTATAGTTTTGCGGCCGACACTGTATTCCTGTGCTACATCTTTCATCCTCTCTCCTGCTGCTAGCTTTTGTCGAATTTCTCGCACCTTTTCCCAGTTTAATTTGGCATTGGAAAGGGGATGACTTTTGCCTTGAGTGCGTCCTTTCTTAGAAGCATCCAATGAATTTTGGGAACGAGTACCACCCCAAAGGTGTTCTGGGTTAATACAACTGGGATTGTCGCAGGTATGACAAGCGTCGATTGAAGTCGGAATTTCACATCCTAATTTATCTGCTAAAACAGCACGAGTAACTGATTTCGATTTCCCATTTTTTAAGTATCTGCCATAGCCTGAAGTATCCTTTGCACCTTGAAAAATTATGCAGCGGTTGTCTTGAATTTCTCCTAAAAAACCGGGTGGGACTGTAGTGAAGTTATCGGGAATATTTGCCTTAAGTATCTTAGTAATAGTGTCATGATCTACTCCATACTCTTTTGCTAGGTGGTTCTTGATGGTTCAAGATAAATATTTAGTCTGAATTTCCCGCAGTTGTACGATCGACAATATGCCAATACCCGGAATACTTTTGCGCCTGGGAGTTTTACGTTAGCGCAGCCCTCGAAGAGGATCGCGCTCCATCATCTGCCCGGTATTTTCAGCAGCAGTACCTACTACCAGATGTGCCGGTTGATGCAGCTTCGATTGTCGCAAGTATGACAAGCAAAATGACCGGAAGTGAGGAATCCTGCTATTTTTGATTCGAGGACTAATCGGTGGACTAAAACCGTTTTGCCATCGATCCATTTGCGCGCGTAACCGTTGCCAAACTTACTCCCTTGCCAATTAATACAGCCCGTCGATCGGTCAAACTCTCCTTCTATTCCTGGGACAACTGTTACAATAATCATGTTCAGCGTCTCTCCTTGTTAGAGCGTTGATTCGCCTCAACAGTGTTCGTACCACTGCTGAGGCATTTTAATTGGAGATTGTCGATTAAAGATTAAAGAATTGAATGTTGCCAAAAAATCTAAAATCTTTAATTCCTAATCCCTAATCCTCATCTTCGTCGCGAGAAAGTGATTCGTAAGTAGGCCTGGAGGGCGATCGCTTGCCCCCAACATCCGCCATCAAATCCACCTCAACGTGTTCGCTGCCCTCGTCGGACGTATTCACCTTGTGCACGGCAATATCCAAGCACAAAGACTGCAACTCCCGCATCAGCACCTTGAAAGATTCTGGAGTCCCTGGGCGCGGAATGGCTTTACCTTTGACGATCGCATTCAAAGCCTCGTTTCTACCCTGCATATCATCCGACTTCACAGTCAGCAGTTCTTGCAAGGTGTAAGCGCAGCCAAAGGCTTCCAGAGCCCACACTTCCATTTCTCCGAACCGTTGTCCACCCTGCTGCGCTTTGCCGCCTAGAGGCTGCTGCGTTACCAGGGAGTAAGGGCCAGTGCTACGGGCGTGGATTTTGTCATCTACCAAGTGGACGAGTTTCAGCATATAAGCAATGCCGACTGTAACAGGTCGATCGAACGGTTCGCCAGTTCTGCCGTCATAGACTATAGTCTTGCCCGGATGCTTTTCATTAAACACCCACGGCTTACCAGTCTTCTCCCGCGCCTCCTGCAACTTGCCGTGAACCGTTTCGCGAGACTTTTCAGCCCCGTGCATTTCGTCGAAGGGAACCATTTTGAACCGCATCGACAGATTTTCACCAGCCCAGCCCAGCAAACACTCGAAGATTTGACCGACATTCATCCGAGACGGTACACCCAACGGATTCAGCACAATATCAACCGGTGTCCCGTCAGGCAAATAAGGCATATCTTCCATCGGCAGAATCCGGGACACAATACCCTTATTCCCGTGGCGGCCGGCCATTTTGTCCCCGACTTGAATCTTCCGTTTTTGAGCTACGTAGACGCGGACGACCATATTTGCGCCCGGAGGTAATTCATCGCCCTGTTCGCGAGTGAACACCCGCACGTCCACCACACGGCCTTTTTCGCCGTTAGGAACGCGGAGGGAGTTATCGCGCACGTCGCGGGCTTTTTCGCCAAAAATTGCTCGCAGCAGTTTTTCTTCGGGCGGTTGGTCGGATTCGCCTTTGGGAGTGACTTTACCCACCAAAATGTCGCTAGCTTCTACCCAAGCACCCTTGCGGATAATTCCTTGTTCGTCTAGCTGGCGTAGCGCGTCTTCGCCGACGTTCGGAATTTCGCGAGTGATTTCTTCGGGGCCGAGTTTGGTTTGGCGGGCTTCGATTTCATACTTTTCAATGTGGATCGAAGTATAAACATCTTCGTACACCAAGCGCTCGCTAATTAGCATCGCGTCTTCGTAGTTGTAACCTTCCCAAGGCATATAGGCTACGAGGATGTTGTGGCCCAGAGCCAGTTCTGCCCCTTCGGTGGAGGAACCGTCGGCGAGGACTTGACCGGCAACAACTCGATCGCCCTCATAAATCAAAGGACGCTGGTTTAAGCAGGTATCCTGGTTAGAACGCTGATATTTTTGCAGTTCGTGTTCGATGCAGCCAGCATATTTTTGCTTCCAAACCGAGGGCTGTTTGAATTTGAGTTCGTCATATTCCCGAATCAAAAAATGTTCTTCGCTGGAAGTCGATTCGACATCTACAGCCATCGGTTTTACAATAATCCTGGTAGCGTCGATGTAAATCACCTCGCCGTTAATCCGGGAAACCACAACCATCCCGGAATCTCGCGCGGCCTGAGCTTCCAGCCCTGTGCCCACGAGCGGCCGTTCGGGTTTGAGCAGCGGGACTGCTTGACGCTGCATATTAGAACCCATCAGAGCTCTGTTTGCATCGTCATGTTCCAAGAACGGAATCAGCGATGTTGCGACGGAGACGATTTGGACTGGCGAAATCGCCATATAGTCCACCTGCATCGGCGTAGTCGTCGTAAATTCTTGGCGGTAGCGGACGGCTACGGTTTCGCCCAAGAGGTTATTGTTTTCGTCGAGGCTAATGTCCCCCGGCGCAACCCGCAAATCATCTTCTTCATCGGCTGTCATGTAAACAGGAGCTTTATCGCGGAGCACCTGTCCTTTTTCTACTGGATAAAAAGGAGTTTCAATGAAGCCGTAGGAGTTGACTCGGGCGTGAGTCGCCAGAGAACCAATCAGTCCTGCGTTGGGGCCTTCTGGTGTTTCGATCGGGCAAATCCGGCCATAGTGGGATGGGTGAATGTCTCGCACCGCAAACCCGGCGCGTTCCCGCGTCAAACCTCCAGGTCCAAGGGCGGAAAGTCGGCGTTTGTGCGTCAGTTCTGCTAGAGGATTGGTTTGATCCATGAACTGCGATAGCTGGGAGGAACCGAAGAATTCCTTGATTGCTGCTACCAGCGGTTTGGGGTTGACCAGAGAAGCCGGGCTCAAGGAGTCGGCATCGGAGACTGTCATCCGTTCGCGGATAATCCGTTCTAGGCGGTTGAGACCGACTCGGACTTGGTTTTGCAGCAGTTCTCCGACACTGCGGACGCGACGGTTGCCTAAGTGGTCGATGTCGTCGGTAGATCCGATGTCGAATTCGAGGTTAATTAGATAGTCGATCGCCGTCAAGATATCTTGCGATGTCAACACCCGCGTTGTATCTGGGATAGACAGATGCAACTTCTTGTTCAATTTGTAGCGACCAACCCGACCCAAATCGTAGCGTTTGGGGTCAAAGAAACGGGAGTTAAGCAGTTGTTGGCCCCCTGCTACGGTGGGGGGTTCACCCGGACGGAGTTTGCGGTACAGCTCCATCAGAGCTTCTTCTTCGCCGAACTGTCCTTCTTTCTCGATCGTCTTTTGGAAGTATTCGGGATGGCGCAAACTGTCGTAGATTTCGCCGTCGGTGAGTCCGAGGGCTTTTAGTAGGACTTGAGCGCTGAGTTTACGGGTTTTGTCGATTCTGACCCAGACTAAATCGTTTTTGTCTGTTTCAAATTTCAGCCACGCGCCACGGTTGGGGATGAGAGATGCGTTGTAGGAGCGGCGGCCATTTTTGTCAGTTTCCGATTTGTAGTAGACGCCTGGGGAACGCACGATTTGATTAACGATTACTCGTTCAGCCCCGTTAATGATGAAAGTGCCGCGCTCGGTCATCAACGGCAAATCCCCGATGAAAACCTCTTGTTCTTTGATTTCCCCGGTTTCTTTGTTAATCAGGCGGGTGGGGACGTACATTTGCACTGAGTAAGTGCTATCCCGTCGTTTTGCTTCGTCTACATCGTATTTTGGGCGCTTCAGTTTAAAGTCTTTGCCGATAAAGTGCAGTTCCAGCTTGCCCGTATAATCTGTAATCGGGGAGAAGCTGTCGAGTTCTTCGATCAGTCCGGCTTCTAGAAACCAGCGAAAACTTGCCCGCTGGATTTCGATCAGGTCGGGCAAGGTGAAGGCAAATTCTGTGTAATCTTTAGTGGTCATGGGTGTCCTTTTTCCGCAGTGGCTCTAGCTTTTTACATGGCGCCAAGGCTTGGCTTTTTTACCTTGTTGCGTTTTTTTGATGAATTGTGTGAGAGAATTTATATGATGTTTTCGATCGCCTGCCAATTGCTGCAACGGTTATTTGTGCTGGTTGCTCGCAGTAGTTTTTTGCGGATTTTGGATTCTATCGAGATGCTTTTAGCTCCGATCTCTTGGTGTCTCAGGGTAAATCCCCTAGACATTTGACTCCTAAAATTGACTTGACAGCTATTGCCAAATTGCTGAGGTTCCAATTTTCTTGTGATGTGTAAGTTTGAGGTATTGCTTGATTCTTTTAGCCTGTCCCGAAGGTTAGCGTATTCGGGTTGTGTTGGCGTCGATAGTCAGCCAACGCTCGATCGGTTGATTATTTTAATTATAGGACGCAAATCCGATCGCAGGCAACGCCCAAAAAAACTGAAATAAAGGATGAATCCGGTTTTTAGGGCAGTATCTAGGTGAGATTATCTCTATCACTTGCCTCTAATTCGATTTGTTTTCGTCGTTTCTGGGTTCTAGCTCAAGTGAAAAGCCGAATAGCTGACAGGCATTTTCGGTTGTCTGCTGAGACAAAGTTAAGAGAGAAACTCCTCTCAATTTAGCAACTTGCTCGGCTACGTGGTAGACGTAAGCTGGTTCATTGCGTTTTCCCCGCTGGGGTACGGGGGCGAGAAAAGGGCAATCTGTCTCGATTAGGATGCGATCGCTATTTACCATACAAGCTGATTCTTGTATTTGCAAGGCTTTTTTAAAGGTGACAGTTCCGCTAAAACTGATGTAGAAACCGAGGTCTAAAAACCACTGGGTTTCCTCGGGCGTCCCTCCCCAGCAGTGCATCACGCCGCGTACCGGGCCGCGTGTTTGCCAAAAGTTCCGCAGCATTTCGGCCATTGGGGCGGCGGCGTCGCGACAGTGGATAATGACTGGTTTGTCAAGTTGCTGGGCGATTTCAAGCTGTGCTTCAAACACTTTAAACTGGTGTTCAGGATCGTCACCTTTATGAAAGTCTAGTCCGGTTTCGCCGATCGCCACTACCCTAGAGTCCGAACTTGCCTTATCCCTAATCTGGCTCGCAGTCTCGTCTGTCCACTTGTCTGCATCTAGGGGATGGAGCCCAACTGCAAATGAGACTTCTGCAAATCGATCGGCAATTGCTTGAATTCCGGCAAACTCTTCTGGCTCTACACAAGAATGAACCAGCCGAACTACACCAGCTTCGCGCCAGCGTTCTCGAATGGCTTCTAACTCAGATTTGTAGGTTTCAAAGTTGATATGAACGTGAGTGTCGATGAGCTGCATGGGGGAAGCAGAGTAGATTTGATCCGAGAGCGTCCGAGTTGGTGATAGATAGGCTCAGAGGAGAGTCGGTGAGTGGGACAGGAAGAGAAGAAAGAAAAATCTTCCCTTTTCCTGATTCCTGCTGCGTTCCAACTTCTTCCCTCAACATCTATCAAATGCGTTAAATCCGTACACAATCCGTTGCCGAATTTCCTTCTGCTTTAGGCTGCTGTTGTTGCTTCGTGTGGCTTGAGTATTTTCGCCAAGCGGGACTTCTTGTGATTACCGTTGTTGCGGTGGAGTACGCCTTTTTTGACAGCTTTATCAATTTTGCTATAAGCCTCAGACATTCGCTGCTGGACTTCTTGCATTAATTCAGGACTCGGAGCTGCGGCGTACTTGTCAACGGCTACGAAATACTTCTTCATCAGGGTTTTGACGGCTGACTTGTAAGATTTGTTGTACAAGCGGTTGCGTTCGGCGATTTTGACTCGTTTGACGGCGGACTTAATATTTGCCATAGTTCTGTTGATGGAAGTAGGTATTCATTGATACTCCGTAGTCTAAAGATATTCTCAAGACACGGGGATTTTGAAGCACAACCTTTTCGGGTGTATCCACAAAAAGCTTGATTTTTTAAAGGCCTTGTCAGGGAGCAACTACCACTCGCTCAGATTGAGCAGAGTTTTTGGCTACTGTTAGAGGACGATCGCCCACTAATTTTTGATTGACTCATTACAACTGCCTATTTTTACCTCTGACGATACCCAAAGGTATGACACGGGTGTTACGGAGGCGTGTTGCGGGGTTTCCACCCTCACGAGTTAAAGTCACGGTTTCTGGCGCGCAACTTTCAACTATACAATATTTTGGCGTTTTTTTATAAAAAAACTTATTAGGTGTCAGAAAAAACAATATAGCACTTATTTCCGATCAAAATCAGATTCCCGGAAAAATCCAAGTTAAGCTATAACAAAGAGTACAGGTTATTTTGGCTTCGCAAAGAAGCATTTAAGGAAAATAAAAGGCAAAAGGTAGAAGGTAGAAGCAGCCGGATCAGAAAGTAGAAGGCAGAATCAAAATTCTCCCCCCAGGGCACTCTCCCTCTGGGATCGAACTCTCTTCCTGGGCACTCGATCGGCTTGGTGGACAATTCAAGAGAGAAGGTTGTGACTTGTCCGAGCCTGTTGCAAAATCCTTGACAGAGATTTAAGCGCAGCACTGAAGCCTTTGAAAATACCGCGAGTCTCGCGGTTTGAGCTTGTGGACTGGTGGTGGCCTACTTCTCCAGGATATCCCCACAAAAATCCCAAATTGTCAAGCAAATGTTAGTGAATTTTATAGACGGCATTCCGAATCTCCATGCTGCGAATTATTACTCAGTGGGTTGAGGCACAAGCTGAACTGCGACGAATCTGCGATCGCACTCATGACGAACTCGTCGTTCACAAAGAAGCCACCGTGCGGGAAGTGCTGCAAGCTGTCAAGCGCAAAGGCGATAAGGCTGTGCTGCACTACACCGCTGAATTTGACCGCATCACCCTAAATGCGGAAGAATTGCGGGTGAGTGGCGCCGAATTGGATGCTGCTTACCAGCAGGTGTCGAAAGAATTATTAAATGCAATCCGCACAGCTTGCAGACAGGTAGAGGCGTTTCACCGACAGCGCGTCCCAAAGTCTTGGGTGCAGTTTGGCGATGACGAGATTGTTTTGGGCAAACGCTACACTCCGGTCGATCGCGCGGGGATTTACATCCCTGGCGGTCAGGCCTCATATCCCAGCTCAGTAATCATGAATGCGGTGCCTGCCAAGGTCGCCAAGGTTCCGAGACTGGTGATGTGTACTCCCCCCGGACAAGAGAAAAAAATGAATCCTGCGGTGCTGGTAGCGGCTCAGGAAGCGGGAGTTGATGAGATTTATCGGGTAGGTGGCGCTCAGGCGATCGCAGCTTTGGCCTACGGTACAGAAACGATTCCGAAGGTGGATTTAATTACTGGGCCGGGGAATATTTACGTCACGCTGGCGAAAAAACTGGTTTACGGGACTGTGGGGATCGATTCTCTGGCGGGCCCGTCGGAGGTGCTGATTATTGCTGATGGTAAGGCTAATCCCGTACACGTAGCTGCGGATATGTTGGCTCAAGCCGAGCACGATTCGATGGCGTCGGCGATTCTGCTGACGGCGGATTCGGTGCTGGCGAGAAAAGTCGTGGCTGAGGTAGACAAACAGTTGGCGAATCACCCGCGCCGGACTTTAACCGAAAAGGCGATCGTCAATTACGGTTTAGTTGTAGTAGTTGAGTCTCTGAAGGCGGCGGCGGAACTCTCTAACGAGTTTGCTCCCGAACACTTGGAATTGCAAGTGGCAGATCCCTGGGCTTTGCTCGACCAAATTCGGCACGCTGGGGCGATTTTCTTGGGCTACTCCACACCGGAAGCTGTGGGTGATTATTTGGCTGGCCCGAATCACACTTTGCCGACTTCTGGGGCTCCCCGCTATGCGTCGCCGCTGTGTGTCGAAACTTTTATGAAGCATTCGAGTTTGATTGAATATTCGCCGACTGCACTGAAAAAGGTGGCTAAGGCGATTAATGTTTTGGCGGAAGCTGAGGGGCTTCCTTCTCACGCTGATTCGGTGCGGCTGCGGACTGAAAATCAGGGGAATTCAGAATTTTAGCTTTTAATTGGTAGAGGTTAGATGGGTGGTAAATGTAAAAGGCGATCTGGTTTATATCCCCGACTTGTGAAATGAGTCGGGGATCTGGGATATTTTTTCGGTGAGATACCTAATTATTTAATCATGGTCTTAAGGAGTAATGTATCAAAACTTTCAGAAGTTTTATTCAAGAATAAATAATCAATAAAAAAGTGAAATATAACATGAGCATTACCCAAAGCCCTGAAACAAAGCTGATGGAAAAGATCCGTAGTTTGCCACCCGATAAAATCACGGTATTAGAAGATTTTCTCGACTTCCTATTAACGCGAAGTGAAGCTCGTCTTCTCGTGTATACTTCAACCAAACTCTCAGAAGCAGCTTTTGCTAAAATTTGGGATAACCCAGAGGATGCGGAGTATGACGAGTTATAATTTTGGTGATGTGGTTTTAGTTCCGTTTCCTTTTACAGATCAAACTACAAATAAAAAACGTCCAGCAGTTGTGATTAGTTCTGATGTTTATAATGCAGAATATCCCGATCGCATTCTTATGGGTATAACGAGTCAAGTTAGCAGTAGCCCGAAAGTAGGTGATATCATCATCACAGATTGGCGTTCGGCTGGCCTTTTAAAAGCCTCTATGATTAAGCCGGTTATTACGACAATTGAGAAACAACTGATACTGAAAAAACTGGGAAGGCTTCAAGATATAGATATCGAGTCTTTGAAAGAGGGATTGATTGGAATTATAGGTAATAATTGATCGATCGTAGACACAGCTATTACCTGAACCGTCACCGAGTAAAATTAGGACGTAAGGTGGTGAGGCTGTCAGATATACCCATAATTCTGTGAATTCCCAGTTATCGGCTAGGTTTAGTTCTAGGGATGACATGGTATTTATATCTTTTTATGAACTGAGTGCTAAGGGTCGTTTGACCAATTGTTCGACAACTAGCGATCGACAAACAGCTTCAATTTTGTTATTTCCACCAATGTCCAAAAACAGATGCAGCCACTCATTAGGAGAAAGGGATAGATTTTCTAACCAAGGAGAGGGAGTAACTTGTCCCCAGCCGACGATTGTGCCGAGGTTCGCAGGCTTTTGATTTAACTCACCAGGATTTGGGTTGAGTTGTACGTCAAGTCGAATGCAGGTTTTGAGAATAATGTTTAAAAATTGGTCTGTGGTAGCAACTTGAGAAGTAGAATTAGTTGGATTGAGTTGCCAATAGTAGTTGAGATTGAGGACATAATCATAGGGAAATTGCCACCCCATCGATAGCAATTCTGATTCGGTAAAATCGTATTGTTGCCAAATTTCTTCAAAGTTCATAATCTGACGAATAAATGGGGTTAAGGGAGCAGAATAAAGTGGGTGTCTCCACGGCTTCCGGGTTTTCCTGATGCGTTTAGGGGTTGTTCTGCGGGTGCGCCTCCTCCTGGGCCATTGTAAACACGAGCATAGGATGAACCATCAGGTTGAGTCATAATTCTGACACTGTATTGAGTGTTTGGGCTTGTCCAAATTGTACCCGCACCGCTTTTTGAGCCTCCTCTAGCTGGAGTGGATATCCAACCCGAAGCAGTAAGTTCTGTTTCGAGGTTGATTTTATCGATTCCACTGACAAGGAAATTGAGAACATCTGTGACAGTTAGGATGTTACCTGATGACATAGTTCAGGGAAGTTGGGTTTTGGGGGTGCATGAGCACTGGTAGGCGATCGCCATGATTATAAAACGGGCGATCTCCTTTCTGAATCTGGGTGATCGAGGCCGATCGCTCTTTTGAATGCGATCGCCTTCCCGATCCTCTAAAAATTATCCACTATAGCTTAGCATTCGGGTTATATCGAATATTTTGCTGTTGCTGCATCTGCCTCTCTCCCACATCTGTCACCCAAAAAAATCTTTGTTTTTCAAAGTTATAAAGTACGGGAATAGCAACAACTAATGCGAGCAAGAACCCGGCAGTATGCAGAATTCGGTCATATTGTTCTTTGGTCATATTTTTTTTACCTATGAGATGTTTTTGAACGATCGAGTTTAAAGTACGGGTTTCCTAGGGCATAAATTAGCTGCTGGCATGATTCTGTTATCACACACAAATTGAGCAATAAACATCCCGCCAACAGCGAAAATTCCTAAGCTGACTAAACCTATTAACAATTTTTTTATGCGTGGTGAATTGAGCCAAGGCAAACCTGGAGGAGGGGAAACAATTGTCGGCAATGTTGACGATGCTACTAGAGGCGCGATCGCACTTAAAGCTTCATCTGCTGACTGGTAGCGCTGTTGCCATTGGTACCGCACCATTTTATCTAAAATATCTGCTAATTTTGGACTGACTGATACTCGTTCCCTCCACATAACTTCTAAGGTATTCGGATCTTTTGGCAACTGGTGAGGAAATACCCCCGTCAGTGCTTGGATAGCCGTCATTCCGACTGCATAGATATCGCTGCACAATTTGGGATGCCCATTTTCTTGTTCGCTGGGCATATATCCCTCAGTGCCGATCGCAACTGTGGGCGGTTGTCCTTGAGAATATTGTAGTTGGCTACCGATTTGTTTGACTGCCCCAAAGTCAATCAAGACAATTCTACCATCGGAATCGCGCCGCATTAGATTAGAGGGCTTGATATCCCGGTGGATGATATTTTGTTGATGGACAAATCGCAAGACATCTAAAATATCATACAACAATTGAATGACTTCATTTTCATTGAGCTGAACTCCCTTCGCAGCCCTTTGGTGAGGTGGGTTGAGTTCGTAACTCAAATCATGTCCGGCAATCAACTCTTGGATGAGGTAGAATTCTTGATTTTCCTCGAAGTGGGCGAATAGCTGCGGAATGCGATCGTGGATACCTAACTTGTTCAGGATTATGGACTCTTTGTCAAACAGGCGTTTGGCGGTTTGCAGGAATGATGGTTCATTGGACTGGGGCTGGAATCTCTTGACTACACGGGGGGGCTTGTCGGGTAGATATTCGTCCTGTGCTAAGTAGGTCTCGCCAAATCCACCTTGACCCAATAAGCTGATTATGTAGTAATGTCCGCCAATAGTTTTGCCGATAATCATTTTATTGTGATAATATTTTTTTATAATTATCACACACTCGGATCGGATTCGGCGTACTTCTCTAAACCGTCGGGGAAGCAGCTTCATTAAAACTCAATAACTGCAATATTAGGCAATGACTACAAAATCGTTTCGGTTGATTCCGCAAATTATGGCTGCTGTTTTCACCCTGTTTGGGATGGCGGCCTGTTCGACGACAACGGCTTCGGCTCCCGATACCTCGACTCAAGTCAGTGAGCCAGCGACAACTTTTAAGTGCGTTAAGCAAGGGAGCGGTTGGATAACAATCGCCAAAGGAGGAAATGTAACTATTTCTCCTATGATTGTTTGGAATACAATTGAATTTGGTCCCGGATATGAACCTGAAGAACGCTGCAAACAAGTCTCTGAAAGACTAACAAAAGCTGTCGCTGATAATGGTGGAAAGTTAGGATTTTTGCAGTTAAGAACTGGTGTGGTCAACAATCGGAACGTTGTCTGTTTCGTCAATGACGGGCAAACAAGCTGCGACGATAAAAATATGCTGTTTACTCTCAATCAGAAGAACTCTCAAAAACCTGAAGAAGTATTGAAAAAAATCCTGAATATTAGTGAGGCGAATGCTACGGGTAATCAGATTGAAGAAAACGGTAATTCCGCTTCAATTCTTTTGGAAAATTTAGTTCAGCCAGCAGATTCCCAACCAGCTAAGAAACCCAAAATTTAACTCGCTCTGGCGAAGCATTTGGGTGAAAAATAATGAGACTAAATCATCATTTTATATTCCTAAATATTTCGCCGTTTACCTTTGAAAGACCAGCTTTAGACATGAATCAATAATCATCTATATTCCCTTAGCCACCCTTATTAAGAGTTGACACCAATACATATTTATTTGGGAAGGCGACAATATATATAATTATGATGCAACCAAATTTGTGATGATTAAACAAGGAGAAAAACTGATGGTATTGCGTAGATTCTCAACTATACTCGCCCTCGGGCTAGTAGTTGGTGGTTGTGAAAGTTTTCCAAAAATTTTGGGTTCTGATTTGTCCTCTGAACAAGTATCTAAAACAGCTAAAGAAATAACTGTTATAATTGATGGATGCGGTGAGGCTGGTTCGGGAGTAGTCTTTAAAAAAGATGACAAAACATACTCTGTTCTCACTGCTTATCATGTTGTGAAAAAAGCTAAGGGAAATTGTCTAATCTTGACATCAGATGGCATTCAACACAAAGTAGCAGCATCGGATGCAACCGTACCTGTAGCCGGTGTGGATTTGGCAGTGTTGACTTTTGTGAGTGACAAAACTTACAAATTGGCGAAGATGGGAGACTCAGACAAAGCGGTTGAGGGTACTAGAGTTTCTGTTGCTGGGGCCCCTGAATCTAGTCAAGTAATAGCAGAACGCGGGATGGTTGTAATTCCTGGTAGCATTATCGGTGTGGTTTCACCCTCAAAGGTTAAAGGATATGGTTGGAGGTATGATAACGGAACAAGTCGCGGAATGAGTGGCGGACCAGTAGTCAATCAAAAAGGGGAACTGATTGGTATTCACGCTAGTGGAGATGAGCGAGATGGAATTGATACGAGATGGAAATTTGGAATTCCGATTAAGATTTTTTTAAATCCTGACAGTTTAACAGCTAAAGGCAGTCAACCTAAAGATGCTAAAGACTATTACAATCAAGGGCTTGCTCGTGTAAATCAAGAAGATTTTAAGGGTGCTAGAGCTGATTTTTCTAAGGCGATCGAATTGAATCCAAAGTATGCTGATGCTTACTATAGCCTGGGTTGGACATATAATAATTTAGATAAAAAAGAGCAGGCTATAGCTAATTATAGTAAGGCGATCGATTTAAATCCAAAATTATATTTTGCCTACGTCGGTCGGGGTAATGCCAAGTCTGACCTAGGGAGAAAACAAGAAGCGCTCGCAGATTACGAGCGGGCTATTCAGCTTGATCCAAACTATGCTATTGCCTACCACAATCGGGGTAATGCCAAGTCTGACCTAGGGAGAAAACAAGAAGCGCTCGCAGATTACGAGCGGGCTATTCAGCTTGATCCAAACTATGCTATTGCCTACCACAATCGGGGTAATGCCAAGTCTGACCTAGGGAGAAAACAAGAAGCGCTCGCAGATTACGAGCGGGCTATTCAGCTTGATCCAAACTATGCTATTGCCTACCACAATCGGGGTAATGCCAAGTCTGACCTAGGGAGAAAACAAGAAGCGCTCGCAGATTACGAGCGGGCTATTCAGCTTGATCCAAACTATGCTCTTGCCTACGTCGGTCGGGGTAATGCCAAGTCTGACCTAGGGAGAAAACAAGATGCGATCGCAGATTACGATCGGGCCACTCAGCTTGATTCTAATAATGCTAATGCCTACTACAATCGGGGTAATGCCAAGTCTGCTATTGACGACAAACAAAGTGCAATCCAAAATTACCAAAAAGCCGCTGATTTGTATAAGCAACAAGGAAGTACAAGTGACGAGCAAGATGCTGTCAATCAAATTAAAAAATTATCCGAACAGTAGCCAACAACTGAGAATAATCATGCCTTCAGATGACTCACTAACTGCTGAAAAGTATCAATCGGAATCGCCCAACTCAAAGCTTCCATCTGCCGAAAAACCGCCTGAGAAGGCAAACTCCCATCCGCCCACTTAAACACATCAATTCCCCCCAAAGGATATTTCGATTTGCCATTGATCCCCACCAACTTACCAGAAATATCCAATACAGGCCCGCCACTCATCCCCTCGGCAATATCATTAGTGTAACCAAGTTGGTATCCACTCTCAAGGGATTGAGCCGGCAACATTCCCACTTTCCCACTCGTTAACTTAAAAGCTTTTAGCCCCCAATTCCGAGTCTTCTCTATAGACTCTGAATTAATCCAATGCCAATTCGGAAAACCCGCAGCATAAACCCCATCTCCCACCGATAGCTGATTTGAGTTTCCGATTTCCGCAACTCGATAGGATTGAGAAGTGGTAAACTGCACTAAAGCTAAATCTACTTTACCAAACTGAGACGAACGAAGCCATTTAGCAATATGCGTCCGTCCGTCGGCTGTCAATACTTGATAAGTTTTGTCCTGATTATCAGCTACCACATGATTGTTAGTCAAAACAGTATAAGTTTGGTTTTGACGCTGAATAATTACGCCGGAACCGGACACAGAATCAGATAAAATTCTCACAGTGACAAGATTCGCAATTTCTGAAACTTGCTGGTTAACTGGTTCGGAGATAACAGGATGTGTGGCTGAAAAATGTTCTGGTGTTTCTCGCGCTAAACCGTTCAAGATACCAGTTAGTAGCAGTGAGATTGTTAAAATTTGCCACAGCCCATAGGGACACGGCATTGCCGTTTCCCTACACTTCATAAACTTGGAATACGCTGTATCTTTGATTTTTCCAGTAAAGTGTAAAAATAGGCTCATAACTATACCTTATTCGCTGATACTAACAGTTTTATATACTGATATAATTATTACATTAAATGCTTCTACACCAACTACTCATCACCTTTAGCCAAAGTTGAACAATCTAGAAAAAGCCATCAAATTAGTAGAGGACAAAATCTCCGGGTGCGAAGAAATCATCCTCGACTTATTTGGCGGTTTAACTTCCCAAGTGACCGGCGCTATCAATTATGATATAGGCGCAGAAGAAGGTATTCGGGGCGATGTTTCTCAACTGCTAGAAATTTTTCCACCCAACAGCGTCAGCGAGATTATCGCCAGCGGCCCTCAAGCCTTCTTTCTGGAACAAGCTGCTATAATATTAAAATCAGGTGGACGGATTTATATCAACGCTAACAGAAGCAATCCCTTTGCAAGATTGCCTGATGCAGATACTTTAAGTCGCCTTCGCCTGCGCGTCATTCTAGAAAATGGCAATCTTGAACCTAGGTTTGCCAACCAACAATTTTTTCGACAAATACCTAGGCCTGATGGCAGTTATAATATTCCGCTACCGACTATCCGCACAAGTATTTTGGAGAAGGAAGCATGACAATTATTCAAAATAATTTCGATAAACTTTATACGATCGCCAGTGATTACGATCCGCCGATCGCCTTTGATGATAAAATGGTGATTCCGACACGCAATCTCGGCATTATTCCAGGACATCCGCTGAATCCCTCGCCACAGGAAACCATCTTTATCCCCAAATGCCGCTTAGTCTTCGAGGGAGTCAAAAAATCGGTTCGCGAACTGTGGCATTATGTTGCCGAACCCCCTGAATCAGGTCACTTCAAGGCTGTGGAACCTTCCATTTTGATTATCGATGGCCCGTTTCCCGATATCACGGAACCAGTAAAGTCTTTTTTCATAGAAGGAGTCATGTTGGTTCCCCATGCTTGGGTTAGTTGGGAGATTGAAAGTGTGTCATTTTATCTGGAATTGGATAGTACAAATCAAGCTGATTCAATTGAAAAAGAATTGATTCAAGTGAATTAGATTAAAGTTAAATTTCAGTGGTAAATTCCACATAGAAACAGACTCATTTTACCTCTTGCTTTTGCAACAACAATGCAGGCAAAGGTTCGCTATCAAAATCAAGCAACTCACCAGCCACAGGCAGCCATTCATCATTTAGTTCTTGACAAGAAACGGCTATTACCCTATCAAAACTATCGTCGCAGGGGATGATAACTTCATAAACAAAACCATCCTCAGCGGTTAAAAAAGCATCTCGTATATCAATACTTCCAGACCGAACCAGTTTAAACCGACCTATAGACATGGGAACATAAAGCCATTTTCCCATTTCTTTTGTTTGGCTTGCCCAAACCGCAAGAAATATATGTTCTGACGCATTTCGGCAAGCAAATAGGCACGGTACATCGTAATACTCGTACACCTCGATAATTTCCAATTGGCCTAGTTGAGTAGACTCTGGAAGCAGGCTCATAATTCCCTACTTCCCCTTCCCCTTCGCCAAAAACTCTCGCAGTCGCAGCAAACTCGCCGTTTGTCCCAAATTCAGCGGCAACAACGACACTCCCTCCAACCGAGACTGCACCCATCCATCGCCCCAATACCACTCGTGAAATCCGTCAATTCCCTGACTCAATAGCAGCCGCAGACAATTCGACTCGGCAATATCAACATGATGCTGAACAGCCACCGGGCCCAGCCAACTCGTAAATGTCAAACCTTGAGTAAATTCTTCGGGTAAGCCACTGGAGAACTGTTGCGGCCACAGCCATTGCTGCAATTGGCTCGATCGCACCAAGCTATCCCTAATCGCAGTTTCCGAAGCTTCAAGCTCAATCCGCAGGTTGCTTTGTTGAAAATTACCGAGCATAAGAATTTTAGATATGAGTGCAGGTAACTTAAATGTAACTTATCGCAACCCACTCGAAGGTATGGTGCGTCGCTATGAAAAGTTCGATTTGGTTTAGAGATTGTCGAGGGCGACGCACCCTACAGTAGTTGGTAGGGTGCGTCGCTGTGAAAAGTTCGATTTGGTTTAGAGATTGTCGAGGGCGACGCACCCTACGTTAATCTGGTGCAACAGGTTCGATCGCACATCAATGTCAATCCCTGTTCCAAAACACTAAAAAATTTAACAAGTTTAATCAAATAGATCATCCAAAACCCAACTTTCGTATCCAATTGTTAAGCTCTGTTTCATTTCGTTTAAATCTCCCCTTCTCACCCCACCGCATCGAAACTCCGTGATACCATCACATCTGAGTAAAGACTTATAGAAAAAAACTGGGGAGAAAAACTTTGACACTAAGGGTTGCAGTAGTAGGTTCAGGCCCCGCGGGTTCTTCCGCAGCCGAAACACTCGTAAAAGCCGGAATCGAAACATACCTATTCGAGCGCAAATTAGACTACGCCAAACCCTGTGGTGGGGCAATTCCCCTGTGCATGGTGCAGGAATTTGACTTGCCGCAAAGCATCATAGACCGCCAAGTCAGAAAAATGAAAATGATTTCCCCCTCCAATGTAGAGGTAGACATCAATATTGAAAACGCCCACGAATACATCGGTATGTGCCGCCGGGAAGTGCTCGATGGCTTTATGCGCGATCGGGCGGCGACCCTAGGTGCCAAACTAATTAATGGTACCGTTCACACCTTAGAGATTCCCGGCAACAATAAAGACCCCTACATTCTCCACTATGCCGATCACTCCAACGGCGCGGCAATGGGAATTCAGAAAACTCTGAAAGTAGATTTGGTGATTGGGGCTGACGGTGCTAACTCCCGTGTGGCAAAGGCGATCGACGCTGGTGATTACAATTATGCGATCGCCTTCCAAGAACGCATCCGTCTGCCGGAAGATAAAATGGCTTACTACCACAACTTAGCCGAAATGTACGTCGGCGATGACGTATCTACCGACTTCTACGCTTGGGTGTTCCCCAAATACGACCACGTAGCCGTCGGTACTGGCACGATGAAAGTCAATCAAGCCAGTATCAAAAAGCTGCAAGCAGGTGTCCGCGCCCGTGCTGCCAAAAGACTCATGGGCGGTGAGATCATTAAAGTGGAAGCTCACCCGATCCCAGAACATCCGCGTCCTCGCCGGGTTGTGGGCCGAGTTGCTCTTGTAGGCGATGCCGCCGGTTATGTTACCAAGTCTTCGGGCGAAGGTATCTATTTTGCTGCGAAGTCTGGCCGGATGTGCGCTGAAACGATTGTGGAGATTTCTCAGCAGGGCACGCGCATTCCTACTGAACAGGAAATCAAGCTTTATCTGAAGCGTTGGGATAAGGCTTACGGGATTACTTACAAAGTGCTTGACATTTTGCAACGGGTGTTTTACCGTTCTGATGCTACTCGTGAAGCTTTTGTGGAAATGTGTGCCGATCGCGATGTGCAGAAACTCACATTCGATAGCTACTTGTATAAGACCGTAGTGCCGGCAAATCCTTTCATTCAAATGAAGATTACCGCGAAAACTATTGGTAGTCTGTTGCGCGGCAATGCTTTAGCACCTTAACTGTTAACTCAGTTTGTATAAAAAAGTGGGCAGTTGTGACTGCTCGCTTTTTTTAGAGTTCAGATTAACGGGCGTTGCTGATTTGGAGTATGAATTGCCCCTACTAAATTTCAGGGATTGCTATAGCGAGTGAATCATACCTAAATTCAGCAACGCCGATTAACGAACCGCGTGGGCGTTTAACAATCGTTACCATTACTGAGGTTTCCTCTGACGACGCTGCCGCGCTTTTGCCTTGATTGCTGGCATATCCAAGGGAGTTCCCTCACCGCTGTCTAGCCCTAGCTGAATCTCCTGCCGCAATTCCTGCAAGCGAATTTGCTGGAATTGCTCCCGTTCTCTCAGCAGGCGCAATCCTTCACGGATCACCTCGCTGGCAGAATAATACAGCCCGCTTGAGACTTTTTCCTGGACGTATTGTTCTAACTCCGGTGTCAAAGACACGTTCATGCCTGAGTCCTCTTGTAATTTGAGCTCTTTTATTTTCGCCTTAATAACAGGGAATAGCAATTGTTGTTATTTTTGTACCAAAAAACTCGCTCTTGCGTACAAGCGAGTTGAAGAATTATTAAATTCGAGTTCAATCTCAAAAGCGGTTTCAACCGCCTCCTTCACTGCAAACCGGTTATTAATTCAAGCTCAATTGCACCAAAGTATCCGGTGCGAGGAAGTGGGAAATGTGATAAGCTCGCTCTTCTGTTTTTAGCAGGATTTTTTCGTAGAGGTAGCGCGTAGCTCGATCGCCCAAACTTTCGGCTTGTCCTGCTTGACGCCGTAGCAAACCCATAATAGCTTGCTCCGCAATCAAATCGTGTTCCAACATTTGGCGGCAGGAATACACGCCGTCAGCTTCAGGAGCAAAACAGCACAATTCGGCTAATTTGCTAAAGCTAGCTGCTGGTATACCGCCCAATCCGTTCAAGCGTTCGCCCAATTCGTGGACGCTATCTTGAGCTTCTCCGTAGCTTTCTTGAAAGAATTGGTGCAAGGAGTAGAATTCTGCTCCTTCCACCACAAAATGATGTTTTTGATATTGCAGGTATAGCGCCTGAAAACTGGCCAGCAGGGCGTTCATTCCTTCACAAATCGGTGCTGTGACTGAATGTTCCAACAAAATTGGGTTTTCAGCTATGTGACCAAACGGTCTCAATGCACTCTGAATCTGGGCCATTAGTGTTCTCCTATCAATAGGCAGTTTTGTTGCCAATAGAGTTAGTCTAGCACCCTAGATTTACCAGTCAAGCAGGGTCTGCCACTATCGAGGCAGACTTTGTACAATAGCAAAATTTTTTCCAAAACCTATTGAGAATAATTAGCAGTTGTGTTATGCTTTAAAAAGATGCTCGTTCTGAATGCTTCCTGAAAATAGAACAGATTGAGAGCAAAAATTAATGCAAATGATTATTGTTGCTAGAAAAAATGAATCCAGCAGATCCAGAATTGGCAGTTTGTGAGATTGTCCAAGTCAGTTGGCTAGACAGGTGGCAAGTTTACAAACGCTTGCAAGAATTAGAAATTCCCTGCTGGTGCGGAGTTGACCAACCTTTGCGAACCCAAATCAACACTGTTAAGCAAGCTGCTCAGCTAATCAGTGTGTTGAAACAAGTCAGCGCTTCGAGGGCTGAGTTGGTGCAGTGGCTGGAGTGCTGCTGGCAAATAGGCTAAAATCAGTCATTTTCTAATAATTTTCACAAAATTGTCAACAAAGGAGCCACAATTATGCATACTTCTTGCAAGCAAGTTTCAGAGTTTAGTTTAGAGGGAGAAATCCTGAGCCTGATTATTGAAGATGGTTATAAATTAAAGTATTTGCGAATTTGCAGCGATCGCGGCATAGAATTTTTGGTCAAACTGTGTAAGGAATTGCGGGAATCTCTATCGTCCGTTTTGACACCTGGTTTGAGAGTTCTGGTTACAGGCGAGAAACAGCTAAACTCGAAAAATGGGAAATTAAAACTCAAAGCCTACAGTCTGAAACTGTCCGATCGCAACAACGATCGAGCATTGCAACCGCTAGAGTTGGCAAATGCACCTGTTGCGTTTGTGACATCGCCGGGCGCGATCAACAAAATCGAAGTTATCTCTCCCCCAGCAGCTCAAACTGTCAAAGCTTCAGCTAAAACTAAAGCAAAAATATTAGTATGTCAGAAATCTGATTGCCAAAAACGCGGCGGCGCAGCAGTCTGTAAGGCTTTAGAAAATGCTCTGAATGCTCGCGGTTTAGAAGGGGAAGTTACTGTTCAAGGAACCGGATGTCTCAAACAGTGTAAAGCTGGGCCAAATATAGTTCTGATGCCAGACAAAACTCGCTACAGCCGCATTAAACCGACTGAAATTCCAGGAATCATTGACAAACATTTTACAGCAGTTAAATAATTGCCGAAATTAGACATCTCCCAAAAAGCCTGTGAAGAACAGGCATCTTGCCTGTTCCACAATAATTATGTGAGATGTCTATTATATCAAATTCGAGGACGTTCTCATACCAGATTTAAGTAATTAATTATTTAGATCCCGCGATTTGAACGTCATTCGACTTGAACGGCCAGCGGTGAGCGCCTAATCATACCTCAATTCAGGAACGTCATCTTTTAAAATATAGCTTGCTACTTAATTAAATATTGGACATATACTCAGGCCTTAGCTAATCTGGATAGTAAGATGTTATTAATCTCAATTCAGCAGACTTCGACAGATACTGCTGCTGTTGGAATAGGAAGTTACTTGTTTATGAATCAAATTAAACGTGTTGTCATAGTGGGAGGAACCCACGGAAACGAACTTACAGGAATTTATTTGGTGAAGAAGTTCGATCGCACACCGGAGTTAATTGGGCGATCAACTTTTGAAACAATCGCCCTGCTAGCCAATCCCAAAGCTTGCGAAATGGGGAGACGCTACGTCGATACCGACCTCAACCGCTGCTTTCGACAGCAAGATTTAGAAAATCCCCATCTCTCCAGCTATGAAGCGCAGCGGGCGAAAGAAATCTACCACAATTTTAGCTCAAAAAACTTTCCTCAGCAGCAAAACTTAATCATCGATTTGCACAGCACCACATCCAACATGGGACTAACATTTATTCTCGCCAGCCAGAACCCATTTAACCTGCAACTAGCCGCTCATTTAACATCTGTGTATCCCCACCTCAAGCTATTGGCTTCTACAACCAATAATCAAGATAGTCTTTTGCTGCGATCGATTTCCTCTTTAGGCGGTACGCTGGAAGTTGGTGCAGTGGCACAAGGCGTATTGGATGCGTCTTTATTTCAGCAAACCGAGCAAGTTATTGGCACAATTTTAGACTGCGTAGAAACCTACAATCAAGGCACAGTGCCTGCTGCAAAGAATCCCTTGACTATTTATCATAGTATTGGGGCGATCGACTATCCCAGAAACGAGCAGGGAGAAATTCAGGCAATGATTCATCCTGAGCTTCAATACAGAGATTATGAACCTCTGAATCCCGGCGATCCGATGTTTTTGACCTTTGATGGCGAGTCGGTCTTGTATGAAGGTACATCGATTGTATATCCAATCTTCATTAACGAGGCGGCTTACTACGAAAAAGGGATGGCTATGTGTTTGGCTCAAAAGCAAATAGTTGTTAGTCATTAGTCATTAGTCATTAGTTATTAGTTGTTAGTTGTTAGTTATGAGTAGTCATTAGTTGTTATACTAATTTAATCTGAAGTTGCACATATCTCGATCCCCCTAAATCCCCCTTAAGAAGCTATGCCTTATAAGGATCTTTCTTAACATTTAGAGAGCGATCGCGATCGAGGCTATCAAACCCTTATTCCTCGATCGCTAATTCTCAATAAATGCCAGCTATTTTCAATAAACAAGGTTGTTAAATTGTCAAGGCTTGTGTCGTGATTACTCCCAAAAGCCTTGATTTACAAAGCTTTCAGGATTGTTAAGAAAGATGTTTATAAAGCATAGCTTAAGAAGGGGGACTTTGAGAAGAATCTTGTCCCCCCCTCCCACCAGGGGGGTTAGGGGGGATCGAAATTCTATGCAGCCTCATAAAAAATTGGTATTAGATCAATTCCGGTTGTATCGGAATTAATCTTACCCGACGAAATCAGGACACGGCTTGGCCTTAGTCCCTACAATTGATCGTGGTAGGGAAACGGCACTGCCGTGTCCTCTATAAGTAGTTAAGCAAAATTAATTACATAATTATTTCCAAATTCTTTAAGAATTTT
>ENA-OBIO01000078-OBIO01000078.1-metagenomes-genome-assembly--contig:-NODE-78-length-61491-cov-31.6169_pt1 | contig 61491 bp, 53 predicted proteins | sample MGYA00153383_OBIO01 | MGnify analysis MGYA00153383 | reverse complement strand
TTGGGCTTGTCTTGGCAACTAGAATAACTGCTACCCCTACTTATTGAGCCGATACCTTTTATGTCTCTTGTTGCTACTACTCGTCAGTTGGGAATCAGTTTTTTCGATTATGTGCGTGACCGAATTTCTCAACTTGGAATTATTCCCTCTCTATCTACTATTATTCGCGAAAAATCTTCTCTTTATCCCTTGGGCTTGTCTTGGCAACTAGAATAACTGCTACCCCTACTTATTGAGCCGATACTTTATACCCACACATTAAAAGTCTCGTTGGCAAAAGCAATGAAAAAGTAGAAAACTGGAGAAATATTACTGAGTGGCTTGAGGAAGCTGGATATAAAACTCAGTTATCGGCTGAATCTCAATTCAATAATTGCGTACCTGTTGACATTATGGGAAAGATAGCTCATATAAGTATTAAGAAAAATAGAATAACAATTGAAATAGACCTGCAACTATCCGATAAATTACCTTCACAACCTCCAACAGAAGACTCAAATAACAACAATCACACTAATAACTAAGTTCTCATAAAAAATACGAAATTTGTGGCCAAGAGTGCTATAGTATAGCCTTTATAAAGCAGATACAGACTTTGTATCCAAACGCAGTAATTTTATTTGCCACAAAAAGATGATCGCACTTTTCCTCAAATCACCTACGTGCGCGGCGCTAGCGGCCAACTCATACCCGTTTTGCGCGGCACTCGGTTGCGGGTGCAAACAGCAGTCATCCCAGCCAAAAAATGGGCTTTATCGCCCAACCAAATTGCCGCTGAGTATGATTTAAGTGAAGCTCAAGTGAACGATGTTTTCGCTTTTTATGCAGCGCACTCTCAGGAAATAGACGCATCTATTGCCGCCGAGCAAATTATCGAAGCTGCCAATGTCTAAACCGTTTATCTACTTACATAGGAAATTGCGCACTCCGACCAAAGAAACGGGTTTTTGGCAGTTTCTGCGACTGTAACTAAGTATTCTCGAAAAAACCCGGTTTCTGACTACCCGCGCGTAAGTCCCACTTTAGTTAATCGGCAACATTTTAGTGAAATCTCTTTATACTTCTTGTAAAATGCGACTATTCAAACGCTCATATTCATCCTCTAGCAGCCACATTTTAGCATCTTCGTAATTTTCACTAGAAAAAATAACTTTATAGTTTTGTGCCGGATTATGAATGCAAAAAAATCCTGATTTTTTCTTAATTAACATCAGGATATAAGGAGGAGAGATCAGAGTATCAGCCCAGATTTCCGCAAACTCCCACTCAGTCTCTTGCTCTGATTCTTTACTAATTTCAGTAGCTTGTACGGGGTCTTGTGCGAGGTATGACATGATATTTACCTGTGGTTTTCTTAATTTTTATTTCACCGTATTCTAGTGATATCCGAGTACCGTCTGCTTTTAGTATATAACCAATTGGTTCTGAAAAGTACAATCCATAGCGTTCGTAATTATCCTCTAAATCGTCGGCTCCTGTGCGTTCCCCTCTTAGCTTAATTTCTGTGGCGACTCTTTCCATTGTTTCTCTATCATTAAAGAGATGGACAATTCCTTCGCTTTCAAGTTCGTTTTGGGCTTTTCGGGTTCCGGGGAGATGTTTGTCAATGAGACTCATTCTGGTTTCTAGAGTAAGTTCGCGGTCAATTCCACTCATATAGACTTTCCAGATTGTTAGGCTCATTATTTGCTACAGCCATCACAATTAATCTATCCTGTTGTCGATCGCATTCTCAGATTGCAAAGGACGCTCAATTTCATCAGGATCGAGCATCACTTCATCATCCTCATCCAAGTCGAAATTCTCTGGAACTAATCGATCGAAGCTATTGCGGGTAGGAAGTTCAGGCAAATCTCCCAGCATAGCAACTGCTTCAGCAAGTAAATTCAGATTCTCTGGATCGGGGTGTTTTTGTGCCGCACGCACAGCCAAGATGACGATACGCAATCCTCCTCTCATGCGATCGACATCACGAGCTAGTCCATACATTGCTTGAAAGTCATTTTCCTCAATAATACGGTACTGTCCTGTTTTTGTCTGGAGGGTAGCAATGACACCCTTGGCGATCGAACTGAGTGCTTCTGCGCCCTGCAAACGAAACTTCTCAAAGGATGTCCAATTTGCACCGCTTCGCAACCTAAATTTTTTATTTTTAATCTGCATAGTTTAACCTCTTTACTATATGCTAACGTAAACCCAACGAAAAAACAACGGCTATTGAATCCTAGCTTAAAATCATAGGACAGTCCTGGATGCACTCCAACCAAAGAAACCGGGTTTTTTCATTAAAACGTGCTGTAATAAAGTATTTTCGCAAAAACCCGGTTTCTGACTACCCGCGAGTCCAAGACTATAAATAAACTCGCCCGGCCTATACTACTTGAGTTGCGATCGCCTCAACCAACTTATCGATCTCCGCCTCAGTGGTAAAATAGTGAACGCAAGCCCGCACGCAATCAGGATTCAGAATTGTCCGCACCATAATTCCCTGTTTTTCCAACAAATCGACAAGCTTTTTATGCGGCATCCCGTTAGTTACTCGAAACGAAACCAAACCCGCTTCCGGTGCCGAAGTCCGCAAACATTCTACATGACTGAGTTCCAATAAATGCTCCCAGAGATACTTGCTCAAACGGCATATTTCTGCATACCTTTCCTCGATCGTACCCCATTCGTGTTGCAGGGCGATCGCACTCCGCAAACCCGCATACAAAGGATAAGCCGAAGTCGCAATTTCGTAACGTTGAGCTCCCGGTTTTAAGCCAATCGGTTTAGCATTAGCATCCGTCACAATTCCCCGCCAACCGATAAACACCGGATGCAAATCTACCAAAGCATCCGCACTCACATAAAGCCCCCCCAAACCCTCCGGGCCGCACCACCATTTATGACCTGTAAAAGCATAAAAATCAACTCCCGACTCAATCAAATTCAAAGATAAAACCCCCACAGATTGAGCCGCATCTACTAACACTCTAATTTTGTGATTGTTCACAGGCAAATCCGGGGTTTGGGGGAATTCATGACACACCTTAACAATCTCAGCAAGAGACAAAACTTGCCCAGTATTCCACAAAATATGACTGATTACCAATAGACGAGTATTCGGCTGCAAATAACTAGCAATTACCGCCACCGCATCGCCCTCATTCAAAGTAGCCGCCAACGGACAAACCGAAACCTCTATGTTGAAACGGCGCTGAAGTTCCATTACACTAGCTACAATGCCGGGATGTTCGCAGTCAGAAAGCAATAAATGATCGCCAGGATGCCAATCAATGCCCCACAGAGCAATATTGCAGCCGACGGTGACATCTTCAGTCAGGGCGATCGTTTCAGGAGGGACAGCTAACTCAGATGCGATCGCACGTCGCGTCAGCATCGCCTCCTGAGCCACCCAAGCACCGATTTCCCCCGAAAACGGCCCCCCAAGCTGCACCCGCTTATAGGCCGCATAAATCGCCTCTAAAGCAGGCTCAGGCAACGGCCCTTGTCCGCCGTAGTTAAAATAAGCTTTATTGGCCAAAGCTGGAAATTGTTGCCGATATTTGTCCTTTGTCATTTTTTCTGGGTAATTATTGATAGCGTTAATATTGAATAACTGATGGTGTGAACTTTCTATCTTTTGACTTTTGCCTCAAGCTAAATAATTCATCCGTGTATCCGTGTCAAAATCCGTGTCGTGCTTTCCTTCTAAATTATTCTAAGATTTGCCACTAAATGTTAATAACTGACAAACTGCTACTTTCCTATCAGCGATGTAATCTCCGAGCATTTTTAGACACATGGGGAGATTGGAAACAACAAGACCCACCAAGCGACTTTCTGCTAAAACTGATGCGCGATAGTTCGACATACCAGCAGCAAACTTTAGAGCAGGAAACTTACCAACAACCATATTATCCTAGAGGGGATTGGGCTGCTGGTGCGGCGGCTACCTTAAGTTTAATGCAGCAAGGAGTCGATCGCATTTATCGAGGAGTCCTTGGACAAGGCGAATTAGGCAAAACCAACGGTGAAACAGCTTCTATCTTAGAAATTGACGGTCAATATTTGCCAGACATCGGCGAAATTCCCGAAACTTCAGTGCATTTTTCATCATCAATCCTGCACTCTTCCGAAATCACCCTCGTCAGCCGCCCGCACTTATTAATCAAACAACCGGGAGATTCCAAATTTGGCAATTGGAGTTATGCGACTGCCGATATTTGGCTTAGTAAGCGACCAAAACTAGAGTATCAAATTATCGCAGCTTTTCACGCGCAAGTGTTAGCTTCCATGCAGGGAACAATGCCCGAAACTGCGTGGCTGATGCTGCGGACAAAAGGACTTTGGGCGGTGAATCTTTACCAGCGAATGCCTCAGATGTTCGAGATTTTGGATGAGTGCATTGAGATGTTAGAAAATCGAGCTAAACCAGAGGTTTTCATTTCTCGGCAAAAGTGTACTCTTTGCGGTTGGTATACGGCTTGTCACGCAGAAGCTGAATCTATTAAACATCTTTCGCTATTGCCGGGAGTTACGGCGAAGCGATATGCTATCCTCAAAGTATTAGGATTGACTGATTTAGAATCTTTGGCTAATGCTAATTCTGATTTATTAGCGAGTTATCCTGAGTTTGTGGCGGGAGTAGCCGTCGATGTGGTGCAGCAAGCGCGATCGACTTTTTTTAATCAGCCGTTTGTGCGGGAAGAAGGAAGAAGGAAGAAGGAAGAAGGAAGAAGGGAAGAAGGAAATGAGAATTATGCCGAAGATAGCCAATCTAAAATAGTACCAGATATTGCAGACAATATTTTGGATAACATGGCGGTTAAGGAAGTAGAAAATATGGTCGGACTTAATGGGGATTCAGAAACCGGGCTTTTTCACCAAAATACTTCGTCGCCGCGCGCAGAGTCGGTAAAAAGCCCGGTTTCTTCAGTCGAACTTGATAAATCATCTACGGAAAATAAACCAGCCAAATATTCTATACCTGCGCCGATTCTCCGCCCGAAACCAATTCCTTATTCTCAATCGGTCTTTTTGCCGATCGCACCCATCGAACTCTACTTTGACATTGAAGCGGAACCAGAATTAAATCTAGATTACCTCCACGGAGTCTTAGTCATTGACAGATACAATAACACAGAAAAATACTATGAATTTTTAGCTGAAAGTGCCGCAGATGAAGGAGTGGCTTGGGAACAATTCTTAGAATTAATGTGGACTTATCCCATTGCTCCGATTTTCCACTTTTGCGACTACGAAGTCAAGACTTTCAAGCGACTGGCAAAACTTTACAACACGCCAGCATATCTGTGGAAACCCGTGCTCAAACGCTTTGTAGACATCCATAAATATGTTACTCAAAAAGCGATAATGCCAGTGGAAAGTTATGCACTCAAACCCATCGCCCGCTGGCTGGGTTTTGAGTGGCGAGATGCCAAAGCTAACGGTGCTCAGTGTGTTTGCTGGTACGACGATTGGCTCAAAACGGGCGATCGATCGATCTTGGAGGCGATCGTCCGTTACAATGAAGACGACTGTCGTGCTACTTATGTGGTTAAGGATTGGTTGACTAATTTTTTGCTAAGTCATCAATCTTGAATTTATGATTTAACGAACCGCGAAGGCGCGTTCCCCGCAGGGGTTCCCGAAGGGTAGGGCGCGAAGGAAGAAAGAGCAGAAGTTTAGACACTACTTAGTTATTAATAAAATGCGAAAACGAGCAAGATTAATTCTATTTATTGTCTGTATTCTGATGTCGGCAACTGTTGCTATTATTATCAGTCTGTCTGCTCAATCTTTTGCTGTTACTCAAATAGATTTTATCGGGAGAGCGATATTTCCGACTGGTTCTCCGTTTGGCGGAACGGAAATTGGCGGACTTTCTGGGATTACTTATGATGCTGACAAACAAGTTTATTATGCCATTTCTGATGACCGCAGCAGCAAGGCTCCGGCGCGCTTCTATTCTCTCAAAATAAACTTGCAATCTGGCAAACTGGAAAAAGACCAGATTAAGTTTACTAAGGTAACAACTTTATTAAATGAAAATGGCAAAAATTTTCCAGAATGGAGTTTAGATCCTGAAGGGATCGCTTTTACTGGCAATAGTGTGTTTGTGTCTTCGGAGGGAGATGTCGATCGCCAAATCAGTCCTTTCATCAAAGAATTCTCCTTAGATGGTAAACTGCTGAAAACGCTGCCAATTCCTCAACTATTTTTGCCCGATGACAAAGGCACTAAAGGCATTCGTAACAATCTCGCTTTTGAAAGTCTGACTTTAACGCCCGATCGCAAATATCTATTTACAGCCACAGAAAATGCTTTAGTTCAAGATGGCGCAGTACCTTCCCTGCAAAGTGGTAGCCCGTGCCGGATTTTGCGGTACGATGCGCTTAGTGGCAATCCAGAGCGATCTTTTGTTTACATCACCGAACCGCTACCACCGGGCGCTAATCCTGTGGGACAATTAACCACGAATGGTTTAGTGGATCTATTGGCGATCGACGAAAATCGCTTGATCAGTTTAGAGCGTGGTTTCTCCTTGGAAACTGGAACTGTGATTAAGTTATTTGAGATTTCTCTGGAAAAGGGCGATCGTATTGAAGGACTCGAAAGCCTCAAAACCCGTCTGGGCGAGATTTCTCCCGCTCAAAAACGGCTGCTGCTGGATTTAGAAACCCTGAAAGTTCCTCTAGATAACATTGAGGGCTTGACATTTGGTCCCGTTTTAGAAGATGGTAACAGAGGTCTGATTTTGGTGAGTGACAACAACTTCAGCCCGTTGCAGGAGACTCAAATTTTGGGCTTCAAAATAAAAGTTCAAAAAACCTCTTGACAAAAGGTAAGGTCATAGGCATAATAGAGATAGTGCTTGAAAAACAAGCAAAAACGAGGGACAGTAGTTCAATTGGTTAGAGCACCGCCCTGTCACGGCGGAAGTTGCGGGTTCGAGCCCCGTCTGTCCCGTTCTCTCGAAAGTTTAAGGTTTTAATCAACTGTTTTCTGGATTAATCAGGAGGCAAATATGACCATTACGATAGTTCATCCTTCCCCAGAAAAAATTACACAACGAGTGGTATTATCTCATATCAGTTGGGAGACTTACCAAAGCTTATTAGCAGAAGCTGGAGACAATAGATCCTCGCGGTTTTCGTATTCTCAAGGAGTCTTAGAAATTATCATGCCATCAGACTTGCATGAAACTATTAACTGTTTGCTGAAACGGATTGTTACAGCTTTGACTGAGGAGTTGGACTTGAAGATTAAGGGATTTGGTTCGACGACTCTCAACCGTGAAGATTTAGCACAAGGTGCAGAACCAGATTCATGTTTTTATATCCAAAATGTCGATCGCATTTTAGGAAGAAGGCTTGACATCTCAACGAGTCCTCCCCCAGACTTGGTAATTGAAGTTGATATTACCAGTCCCTCTTCTAATCGATTTGTAGTTTACACGCAGCTAGAAATTCCTGAAGTTTGGCGGTATCGAGCACAAACTGTCCAAATTTATCAACTGCAAAATCGGGAATATATTACGTGCGATCGCAGTCCGACATTTCCGATTCTTTCTGTAGCAATGCTAAATCAATTTTTGCAAATTGCAGAAATTCAAGATGATAATGCCATAATTCGCTCTTTGCGTCAATGGGTGAGCGAGCAGTTGCGATCGCCCGAAAATGAATAATACTTAAGGAATGAGAATTAAATAACTTACAATTTTTATTGTTCTTGTGGGATGGGCGTCCCGCCCGTCCAGAAAGAACGGGCGGGACGCCCATCCCACAAATATGTGTAAATTATTTAATTCGCGATCCTAACTTAATTTAACTAATTCCTTTATCCCACGGACGATCGACTCAATGGTGTGGGATAATTAACGGTCGGAATATCTGATATGTTAACACTAGGACGATCGGCAAAATTATCGGAATACCAACTAGCAGTCCCCATTTCCCAAATTGAATCTTTTGGCCATCGGATTTGAGAAGGGTAATCACAGCCACGATTCCCATCAGTATCCAGAGAAATCCGAAACCAATAAAGACTGTATAGCCTGCATCTTGCATATTTTGTGCTCTGCGAAAGTTGATTTTTTATTTAGATGTTTTTTCGGTTGACTAGAAACCATCGCCCAAGTCCGATTCACCTTCTTCTAAACCTCGTCATTTACTCTACAGCGACTCGGATTTTCGCACTCAAGGCGTTTAGTTCGATCGCCCATCACAGTATCTAAATTCGGTCTTCCCGTCAAAGGTAGCCGCCAATTAGCCCAAATTCCGTACAGCCAATTTGCGATCGCCCCAACAATCGGCAACTTAGTCACAGCATAAACCCAACCCATTCCCAAAATCTCGTAGATGCGGCGAAATACCTCTACATTTTTAATGGTTGTACCGTCTGGTAATACCGCGTGAATCCGTCCCATCGCCGTTTCGTAGTCGATTCCGCCGTGGGCTTCCGGGTTGTAGCGATCGTCCGCAATATCCACAAACGACACCAAACCTCGACCCGCATCCCGTTTCTGCAAAAAATTGACTTCTCGCACGCACAGGGGACATTGACCATCGTACAGCAGCTCAATCTGCCAAGACGGTGAAGGATTAATCTCGACAGATTCGGGGAACTCAGTTTGATGAACAGACATAGGTAATTCTCGATTGAGTTGCGGGAGCAGAAACAGAGGCGCACCAATATTTTACAAGAATTAACAAAATCCAGCAGGCGATAGACCCGGAGTTACTCCTGCTTTGAAAAATAGTCCCAAAGGTGAATTAAGGATCGATCGCCCCAATGCTAGTATCATCAGAATGTCGCCTATTGCTAGAAAATGTAGCTCGATCGCTCAATGCCCGATTATCGAACAATTCGAGGCAAACCAACCGTGAAGCACAATTTTAAAATCCGTGACAAAATATACTAAAATTTTGTAGTCTGAGCAACAGCGAAGTCAAGCGCCAGCAAATCCCCCCCAATCTAAAAGCAAAAATATACATGAACGTCAGAGTCCGTCTAGCCCCCAGCCCCACTGGAAACCTACACATCGGTACCGCCAGAACCGCCGTATTCAACTGGTTATTTGCCCGCAATCAAGGTGGCAAATTCATCCTGCGGGTAGAAGACACAGACTTAGAACGTTCCAAGAGCGAATACACCGACAATATCGTTGAATCATTGACTTGGCTGGGGATGAACTGGGACGAGGGCCCTTTTTTCCAGTCGCAGCGTTTGGATATCTACCGACAAATCGTCCAAACTCTTCTAGACAAAGGACTCGCCTACCGCTGTTACACCACGTCGGAAGAACTCGACAAGATGCGGGAAGAGCAAAAAGCCAACAAACAAGCTCCCCGCTACGACAACCGCCACCGCAACCTTACCCTCGATGAGCAAGCAGCTTTTGAAGCCGAAGGGCGGGAAGCTGTGATTCGTTTCATCATTGAGGACGATCGTACTATCTCTTGGAACGACACAGTACGCGACACAGTTACCTGGAAAAGTAGCGACCTCGGCGGCGATATGGTAATCGCCCGAGCCTCCACCAGCGGTAATATCGGTCAGCCTCTCTACAACCTCGTCGTAGTCGTCGATGACATCGACATGGGCATCACCCACGTCATCCGGGGCGAAGATCATATCGGTAATACTCCCAAACAAATCTTGCTTTACGAAGCTTTGGGCGCGACAATCCCAGAATTTGCTCACACGCCACTGATTTTGAACACCCAAGGGCAAAAACTTTCTAAACGGGACGGCGTAACCTCGATTTCTGATTTCAAAGACATGGGCTATCTCCCCGAAGCTTTGGTTAATTACATGACTTTGCTGGGATGGACTGCGCCGGATTCTACGCAAGAAATATTTACATTGTCGGAAGCTGCGGCTGTATTTAGCTTGGATCGAGTGAATAAAGCTGGTGCAAAATTTGATTGGGATAAACTCAACTGGCTGAATAGTCAATACCTGCACAAAATGCCGGTGCCACAATTGACTGATTTACTGATACCTTATTTGCAGAAAGCCGGTTATGAGTTTGATGCCCAGACCGATCGCTCTTGGCTCGAACAAATAGCTGCTTTAATCGGCCCGAGTCTCGTTCGCTTAACCGATGCTGTTGATATGTGTAAGTTGTTCTTCTCGACCACAGTGGAATACGAAGAAGAGGCGATCGCACAATTGCAGCAACTAAGGGCAGCAGAGGCTTTGCTTGCTGTTCTAGAAGCTCTGGAAAGTCATTCAACACTGGTGTCAGCCGAAGCTCAGAAAATCATTAAAAAGCTCAGTAAAGAGAAAAATCTTAACAAAGGGCTAATTATGCGATCGCTCCGAGCGGCTCTGATGGGTGCAATGCACGGCCCCGACTTGATAGAATCTTGGGTAATTCTTAACCAGCGGGGAACGGATCGAGACCGATTGCAAACGGCTATTAATAACTTGGATTTACCACCAGTTGTTGATGCTGCGGGTGACACTCCTTCCTCAGAACAACCAAAAGCAGAAGTAGTTGCCGAAACTGCGGCTAAAGAACAGCCAGCAGTCGAAACACCGACTGTTGAAACAGCAGTGACCGAGGTGACAGCAGTCGAAATACCGACGGCCGTCACAATCCCAACGGAAGTTGCAGCAGTCGAAAAACCGACGGTAAAAATAGTCGGCACCGAGGTTTCAGCAGTCGATATTTCGGCAGTTGAAACAACCGCAGCAGTTGAAATACCTGCCGCCAACCAGCAAAAAACTATTGCGAGTGGAGAAATGACTTCATCAAACGAACCAGAAACAACCGTTATCATCACTGAAATTCCTGCCGGAAATGAAGCAGGAAGTTCGATGGGTACAACAAAAGTCGTAATTACCGAAGAACCGCCAAGTCAAGCCGAGCAAATCAAAGAACAAATTATCTCAATTTTGTCTGAGCTTCCGGCTTACATCGGCGCCTTTTACCAGCAGTACAAAAGTCCACTGACAGTCGTTGGTTTAATTTTAGCCTCGATTATCTCTTTGAAAGTGCTTTTGGGCATAGTAGACGAACTCAACGACATCCCCCTGCTGGCACCGACATTCGAGCTAATCGGTATTGGATATACTGTGTGGTTTGTCTATCGGTATTTGTTGCGCTCTTCCAACCGCCAACAATTAGGTCAAGAAATTGAAGCCTTGAAAGAACAAGTTTTTGGCAAAAAGTCCTAAATTTTTGCTGTAAATTGTTGAATTTGCGCCCGACATTGACAAGCTTAAATTTGTTGTCAGTGTCGGTTTTTTTAATGAAGGAAGAAGGAAGTTCGGCAACGAGCAATGTGCGGGATGTAGCGGATATAACGAATAGTCGTAGGGTGCGTCGCCATCAAATTTTCGATGGGATGTGAGGTATTTTCAATGGCGACGCACCCTACAATTAATGAAAACTGTCAACTGACTAAGGAATGAGAATTAAATAACTTACAATTTTTATTGTTTTTGTGGGATGGGCGTCCCGCCCGTTCTTTTTGGACGGGCGGGACGCCCATCCCACAAATATGTGTAAATTATTTAATTCGCGATCCTAAACCCCAGTAGCCGTAAAAGCTGCCCAGTGATACGGATTGGCAAAAGGACAGGGTTTGCGGTTGCGAATTTGCTGCAAAGAAGCTTCCGCAATCAGGCGAGAACTTGGAGAAAGCCGATCGAACATTTGCGAAATTTGAGGTTGCAAATCCGCCAGCAACACCTCCAATTCCTCGCCAGTCAAATCCCGCAACCACCTTTGAGCATCCGTCAGCGCTAGCGCCACATCTCCCACCTCCAAGCGATGAAACCGCCCGAGATTTTCATAAAACTTGCTAGTGAGCAGTAGTGTCGAAACATCGTTCACCTTCCAAAGACTGCTGACAACACTAGACGTACCAGCATACAACAAACCCGCCGACAAACCGACAAAATCGACCGCACCGCTGACAGAGCCTGCGGCAATTTCGCAAGCTGATAAAGTAACTAAAAAGTATTGCCGAAAATCCAGATAGAAAATTTCCTCCAAACTCAGAGAATCATTCCTTAAAAACACTGCGGATTTCAGTGGTGAAGCCAAATCAAGCAAACTCAAACAAGCAAAGTGAGCACATTTTTTCTGCTGAAACTGTCCTGTTTGCCTGGGTAAATCCCCATCCTTAGCATACATCGATCGGGAAAAAGCCTCTTTAATTGCCGGCTTCTGGCGCAAAACTTCTGCACTGGCAAAATACTGGGAAATATTGCCGATTTCAATGTTGCTGTAGAGCGAATTTTTGTTGAAAGTGGGAACTGCCAAAACGTGCTGCAAACGCGGCCTGTACCGGCCAATAGCTGCGCTGCGCGCCATCTGTTTCAACCGCAATAACTGACAGCTAGGAGCATAGCGAATGCCTCCAGCAAATCGATCGATCAAATAAGCAGCAGGCACCGGAACGTCGCCGAAAGCAGAACCTTGAAAAAAATCCGAACCGGTATTTGCCTCCACATTAAAACCGCTACGATCGCCCCAACCAGACCTAAAACTGCCTCCGCCCTCGCCAAACCCCTCTGTCACCCCTAGAGGCAAAGCATGGAGCGGCAAAGCGTGCAAAAATCGGTGTGGCACAAAAATCAGCCGATCGCAATTCTCAGGAATCAGCGCCACCACTCGATCGATTTCCAGCAGCGTCGCCAAGCGTTTGAGCCGAGCCGGGAGATGATTAATCCAGCGACCTTTTTGCTCAGAATAAGCGCTGAGGTACTCCCCGGCCCAAGTTTCGGCAGCCAGAGCATTTTTTGGGGAATACAGGTGAATGGCGGGATATTCTGCACTCTTGACGACCACAAAAGCCACCAGCAACTCCTCCAAACTCGCCCAAACCACAGCGGCACAATTAGGATCAGGCAACAATTGGCGAATTTGCTCGAAAGCGATCGGTTCAACTTTGCGGGCTAGGCTGAAGAAAGGGTCTTTTTCCTGCACCGATCGAGCAATCAACCCATCAAACTGCCGCCACAATTGATTTAAGTGCATGAAATCCGAGTTCGGCATCAGAGAACCGCTGTTCAAATCTTGGCTATCACCTTCAGAAACCAAGCTAGCGCTCGACTCAGGCGATCGCTGTTGTTGATGTCGCTGTTCCCCCGCTATTTCCAGTTGTAGCGACTCTAACTCGCTTCGCACCGCTGCGGGAATGTCGCCTTTTGGGGTCAGGTGGCATTTGACGAGCAGTTCTACCAAATTCCGATTTTTGTGACGTTCGGCGTATTCCAGAGCTTTAGCGCAATATTCGGGCCCAGTTCTGCCGAGTTCTAGGCAAACTTGCACCAGGCATTTGTAGAGTCCAGTCCAGGTGCTGGCTAGTTTGAGTTTGGGCGAAAGAGCCCGATCGCCCAAATCGGTCACATCAACTGGCGCTTCGCTGCGTAAGAATTCAACAGTATCGACAGCAGTAGTAAAAACGGCGTAGGCGCGAAGCAACTCGCCTCGATATCGGTAAGCTTGACCCAAATAAAATAAACTTTGGGCCCAGCGGTGGGGATAGGTTTCGCGGGTGTAGACTTGGGCAGCACTTTGATAGCAGCCGATCGCATTTTCGAGATGGGACGAGTTTTCCGCCTCCGTCAGTTCGCTAAAAGCGCGGCCGAGATAAACTTGCAGCATTGCCCAGCGGTTGGGAGTTCTGGGCATGGTGTAGACTTGTAAAGCATTTTGATAGCAGGCGATCGCACTTTTGAGGTTGCGGTTTTTTTCCCCTTTCACGTGTTCGCTAAAAGCGCGACCGAGGTAGGCGTGCAGCATAGCCCAGCGTTCGGGAGTTTTTTGGCGGTTGCAAAAGAGTAAAGAATTTTGATAGCAGGCGATCGCCATTTCGATATTTTCAGCTTTTTCCCCTTTCACCCGCAGGCTGTAGATCCTGCCGAGGTAAGTTTGGATCGAAGCCCAAGCTTCGGGAAATTTGATGCGAGTGTAGACTTGTAAAGCATCTTGAAAGCAGGCGATCGCCATTTCCACATTTTCCACTCCTTCGCCTTTGATGCGATCGATAAACACCCGGCCCAAATTCCTTTGAGTCGTCGCCCACTGGAGTGGCAAAGCTTCCCGAGTCCGTACTTGCAAAGCTCTCTGATAGCAAGTTACCGCGTATTCCAGATTTTCGGCTCGATTTCCCCGCAGCAACTCACAGTAAGTATTTGCCAAATTATTTTGAGTCGTCGCCCAGCGCCGAGGAAACGCCTTGCGGTTGTAGACTTGCAAAGCATTCTGGTAACAAACGACTGCCTGTTCCAGATTTTGGGCTTTGTCGCCCCGCCTGCGGCGGCTGTAAGCGCGGCCGAGATTGTTTTGAGTGCTCGCCCACTCTCCCCCGGAAGCCTCGCGCGTGCGAACTCGCAGCGCGTTTTGATAGCAGGCGATCGCCTGTTCTAGATTGTCTGCCGGATCTTTTCTGAGGCGCTCGCTGTAAGCGTTTCCCAGGTTGTTTTGTAGTGTCGCCCACTGGGACGGATACTGTTCGGGCGTCCGCACTTGCAGGGCATTTTCAAAGCAAGCGATCGCCATTTCGATATTTTGAGCCTTATCGCCTTTGGGGCGATCGGTGTAAGCGTTGCCCAGATTGTTTTGCATCAGAGCCCACTCTTGTGGAAAGTCTTTGCGGGTAAACACCTTAGCAACTGTTTCGTAACCGGCAATTTCGATTTCCAAGTTATTCGCCTTGTTACCGAGGGGAAACCGCCCAATTTTGTTGCCCAGATTGCCGATTAAGGCTGCAATGTGTCTTGTTTCGGATGCTTTGGCAGTAGAAAACAGCAAATTTGCCCAGCGGCGCAGTAGTTCTGCGAAATTCTGGTCGAGTTTGTCTAAATTGTTTCTCAGGAGCGAATACAGGTGCTGCGAATCAGTGCTGCGCGCCACCACCTGCAATACTTCAGCTAAAAAAGTCAGATATGCTAGCCCGGTTGCGGGAAATTTAGAATTGCCCTTTGCCGATTCCAAGGGTGCGATCGTCTTTTGGAAAAATTTAGCAGCTCTAAGCAAACTTTCTCGCGTCAGTGCCGGCACTTCCAAGTAAAGCGTTTGCACGAACAAGGAGTCGATCGACCTTGAGTCAGTCCTCAAAATCAAGTCTATTCCTAAGTCCACAGGATTTTCCAGCAGCGCTCGGAGCATATTAACATCAGTTTTGCGACGCTGTTCGTCCATCGTGCATTCCGCCGAATTATTAACCGATAGGATCGCTGCTTCTGTGCAGCAATTAAATCATTTCCTGGTCTAAATTTCAATCTCTAACGGCAAGTACCAGTTTCCGAGGGAAATTGAAGAAACCAGGTTTTTCCACCATACACATCGCCACAGTATATTTACAAAAAAAACAGGCTTCTGCACAAGTCTTAAACTTGACAAACCCGCCCCGACAGACTTGCAGCGGGGCGGGTTTAATTTTAAAGGGGAAGGAAGAAGGAAGAAGGAAGAAGGAAGAAGGAAGAAGGAAGAAGGAAGAAGGAAGAAGGGGAAATGCTTGTACAATAATAGTTTCAGCGATCGAACACGTCCTGACCGCCCTTGAAGGTTGCTATATCAGGACTTCTTATATCAATTCCGGCTGCGCCGGAACGATATAGAGGACACGGCAGTGCCGTTTCCCTACAGTTGATCGGGGTAGGGACACGGCACTGCCGTGTCCTCCGTTGATATCATTCCGATGAAGAGCGGATTTGATATTACGCATCATCTAAATCATTCATGCAGATATGTAGGGGCGGTGCCCCCGTGCCCGCCCTCCGAGGGATTGGGCAACCACGGGGGGATTGCCCCTACAAGAATTATGCAAATGATTTAGGATCGCTATAGTAAATTTAGTGTACCGCTTGAGAACGCAGCGCTGCTTCCACAGCTAGCAAAGCCCGATCGACTTCAGCGGAAGTAACAATCAGCGGCGGGACAAATCTCAGCACTTTCGGCCCGGCGGGAACCAACAGCACTCCGGCGGCGATCGCCGATTTGACAATATCGCCCGATGTCAGTTCAATATCAGCTTGCAGTTCCATCCCCACAATCAAACCCCAGCCGCGCACCTCCGCAATTAAATGCGGATATGTAGCCGCCAACTTGTTGAGCCCTGCTTTCAACTGTGCTCCACGCTGCTGCACGTTTTCCAGCAGATTTTCCTGTTCTAAAGTTTGGCAAACACGCAAAGCTACAGCGCAAGCAAAAGGATTGCCGCCAAAAGTGCTGGCGTGACTTCCCGGTTCAAATACATCGCAGGAAGACTTGCACAGCATAGCGCCGATCGGGATACCGCCGCCCAATCCTTTGGCCGATGTAAAGATATCCGGTTCAATACCCAGGTTTTCGTAGCCCCAATACTTGCCACTGCGTCCCATCCCGACTTGCACTTCGTCGAGAATCAGCAAAATGCCTTTTTCGTCGCAAATTTCCCGAATTCGCTGGAAGTAGGCGATATCTCCGGGACGAACTCCGCCTTCGCCTTGCAGCGCTTCCATCATAATGGCAGCCACTTGGCGTTCGTCTTTGTCTAGTTCATCGATCGCCTGTTCGATCGCACTAATATCGTTGTAAGGCACATAGTGAAATCCGGGAACCAAAGGACTAAAACCCTTCTGGTATTTAGGCTGTCCCGTTGCCGTAACTGTCGCCAAAGTCCGCCCGTGGAAACTCGCCACGGCGGTAATGATGGTCGGATTCGAGATATTTAATTTTTCGTGGGCGTACTTGCGGGCGAGTTTAATTGCCGCTTCATTAGCTTCTGCGCCGGAGTTGCAAAAGAAGGCTCTGTCCGCGCAAGAATGGTCTACAAGCCACTTAGCCAGCTCGCCCTGTACGGGGATGTAATAAAGGTTAGAAACGTGGTGCAGGGTTTGAATTTGCTGAGTTACCGCTGTAATCATTGCCGGGTGGGCGTGTCCCAGAGTGCAGGTAGCAATACCCGCCACAAAATCGAGATATTCGCGGCCCTCGGTATCCCAAACGCGGCAGCCGAGGCCCCGTTCTAGGGCGATATTAAAACGGCCGTAAGTTGTCATTACATATTTGTCAAAGCCTTCGGAACTAAACGGGCTGGCTTCGACTTGGACTAAGGGTTCTTTTAGTAAGGTTTGTGGACTCACGAATTGCTCCTTAAAAAATTATGTGCAGGTCTCTAATTGTACGACAAAAATCCAGTTGAACGATACAGGTTGTTACTTTTGTCATAGAATCGTAACAGCAGAAGCAATTAATCCTCAAACAAATCTACTGATGAGTTATTACATTTCTCCTAACTTTCTCGATAAAGTTGCGGTGCACATCACTAAGAACTTTTTAAATTTACCCGGCGTCAGAGTTCCCCTAATTTTAGGAATTCACGGCCGCAAAGGAGAAGGCAAAACTTTTCAAGCCGAACTGGTTTTTCGGCGACTGGGATTTGAACCGGTGATGATATCTGGTGGGGAATTAGAAAGTCCAGATGCGGGAGATCCGGCGCGTTTAATTCGCTTGCGCTACCGCGAAGCTGCGGAGCAAATTCGGGTGCGCGGCGAGATGTGCGCGATTTTTATTAACGATTTGGATGCCGGTGCTGGTAGGTTCGATACTACGACTCAATATACCGTGAATACTCAGATGGTGAATGCCACTCTGATGAATATTGCTGATAATCCAACTAACGTGCAGTTACCGGGAAGTTATGACAGCACGCCGCTGCATCGAGTGCCGATTATTGTCACCGGAAATGATTTTTCTACGCTGTACGCACCGCTGATTCGCGACGGGCGAATGGAAAAGTTTTATTGGGAACCGAGCCGGGATGATAAGATTGGGATTGTTGGCGGAATTTTTGAGTCAGACAAATTATCAAAAGCCGAGATTGTCGGCTTAGTTGATAATTTTCCCGATCAGGCGATCGACTTTTTTAGCGCTTTGCGATCGCGCATTTACGACGAACAAATCCGCGAGTTCATTCACCAAGTAGGAATCGAGCGAGTTTCCAAGCGTTTGGTAAACACTCTGGAAGCACCGCCCGATTTCCCAAACCCGAATTTCAGCCTCGCTCATTTATTAGAAATGGGTAGTTCAATGGTGGGTCAACAAAAGCGGGTTCAGGAAATGCGCTTAGTAGATGAATACAATCAATCGCGCTTATTCAATGTTCCCGGAACCGTCAATGTTCCTGCTGCTGCGCCGACGCAAAGCCAATTAAACGACCCGAACTCGAAATATTATAAAGCTTACGTCGAGCCAACTTCTGAAGTTAGTAACGGTCAAGCAGCGCGGCTGAGTTCCGAAGTTTTGCAACAAGTACAGCAGTTGTTAGCAAGGGGCTGCAAAATTGGCATGGAATATGCAGACAATCGCCGATTTAAGACTGGTTCTTGGCAAAGTTGTGCGACAATTCAAACTGCACAGGAAAAAGATGTGGTTGCATCTTTGGAAACTTGTTTAGCCCAACACGGCGGCGAATATGTGCGACTGATCGGTATCGATCCAAAAGTTAAGCGGCGGGTAGTTGAAACAATTATTCAGCGGCCAAAGTAGGGTGCATAATGCGCACCTTGAAAATTCAATAAATTAGGGCACGGCAGTGCCGTATCCCTACGATTAATCTGACGTAGGGATACGGCACTGCCGTATCCTTTATACAGCAGATTCCAGGTTTAGGTCGTACATTCAATATCCGGTAGGGACACGGCAGTGCCGTGTCCCTACAAGAACTATGTATCTCACATACCTGGAATCTGCCATATCATTCCGGCTGCGCCGGAATTGATATAATTCTTACAAATTCAAGCTAAATTGTGCAAAAACTTATCAAGGGTTGTACGATCGCACATAGCAACCTGAGCACCCGCTTTAGTTGTACACAAAGCGCCCGCTGCCGAACCCCACACCACCGCCTCTGACAGCGATCGACCGCCATCTAATGCCGCCGCCAAACCGCCGTTAAAAGCATCGCCAGCAGCCACAGTGTCGATCGACTCCACAGCAAAAGCCGGAACAACAAAAGTTTCATCCGCAGTCACAGCCACAGCACCTCGATCGCCCAATTTGACAATAACATTCTCGACACCGCGCTGCTGCAACTGTTTAGCCGCTAAAATCGCTGTTTCGGGATTATTTACAGAAAAACCGACTAACTGGCTAGCTTCCACTTCATTCGGCGTGATAATGTCGATTAACGGATAAATTTCCAGTGGCAAATCGGAACAAGCCGGCGCCGGATCGAGAATCACTCGCACCCCCGCTTCACGAGCAACTTTCGCAGCTTTTAGGACAAATTCTAGGGGGATTTCTAACTGTAATAGTAAAGATGTAGTACCGGGCAACACTTTTTTGAGACTTTCTATATCTGCTTGACCAATATTATTATTCGCGCCCGGAATCACAATAATATTATTTTGTCCGCTGTCATCTACCGCGATAATTGCCACACCTGAATGACTGTTTTGGTCGATTAGCACATTGTCTATATTTACACCATATGATTGTAAATTAGTTAACAATTCTTCAGCAAATTTATCTTTGCCAACGCGACCGATAATCTGAGTGGAAGTGCCGAGACGAGCGGCCGCGACGGCTTGATTTGCTCCTTTGCCGCCGCCTGCTGTGAAAAAATTGCTACCAATGATAGTTTCGCCCGGTAGCGGCAAGCGGGGAGTTTTTGCTGCTAAGTCGATATTGATACTGCCGAATACGATGATGGTCATAATTAAAATTGGGAATGGGGAATTGAGAATCGGGAATTGCCACCAACTAATAACTAATAACTAATAACTAATACCAATTTTTTATGAGGCTGCATAGAATTTCGATCCCCCCTAACCCCCTTAATAAGGGGGGGACAAGATTCTTCTCAAAGTCCCCCTTCTTAAGGGGGATTTAGGGGGATCGAGATATGTGCAACTTCACATTAAATTGGTATAACAGCCAACGGCTCTCAAACGTGCTACAACAGGTATGATCTACATCGGTCAATTCAATGGCTGCAATTACTCTCGATCGCAATCCCTGTGTCCTGCTAGTAGAAACTGACGAAGTTCTCGCCGGACACTTGAGTCTAGACTTAAAATCCTCCGGCTACGAACCGGTAGTGGCTTCTAATACCGCCACAGGCCAACATTTAGCCCATGAATTGCAGCCAGCTTTGATTGTAATTGACCGGATACTTGGCCCTGAGTCCGGGTTATTATTGTGTTCTCACCTCAGAAATATTGGCAATCGGGCGCCGGTGCTGTTATTGATCGGTCGTGATACAGTTGACGATCGCGTGGCTTGTCTGGAAGCTGGGGCGGACGATTATTTTCTCAAGCCCTATCGCACCGAAGAGTTTTTGCAGTTGGTGCGCTTGTATTTGCAGCCTGATAACAGCAGCAACGAACAGTTGAGGTTTGGCGATTTAGTTTTGGATTTGGCTTCTAGGCGAGCCCTGCGCAACGGACGGACGATCGACCTGACGATGAAGGAATTTGAGCTGCTAAAGTATTTGATGGAACATCCCCGCGACGTTTTGACTCGGGAACAAATTTTGGAAAATGTTTGGGGTTACGACTTTCTGGGCGAGTCGAATGTGATTGAGGTTTACATCCGCTATCTGCGGCTCAAGATTGAAGATGAGGGCGAAAAGCGGTTGATTCAGACGGTGCGCGGTGTTGGCTATGTGATGCGGGAAGCTTGAAGAAGTCATTAGTCATTAGTCATTAGTCAGTTGCGAGGAGCTACCAATTACAATCTAAAGTCTAAAGTCTCAAATCTAAAATCATTATGAGTTACGACTCCGCTCAGGGCACCGCTCAGCTCAGTACAACGCTTCGCTCAGTACAAGTGTCAGGAAGAAGTTCGGTTCGGCAACGGATTCTGTAACGGATTCCTTGTTACCAGGCTCTGCCTGGTAATACATTCCCGGAGGCTCTGCCTCCAATTACCAATTAAAATCTAAAATCAATATGAGTTATTTAACTAATGTACTCGGTATTGGAGTGAGTATATTTTTGCTGGGATGTTCGCCGAGTTTACCTGCGGCAAATGCCAATGCTACTGGTATTTTGGCGTCGCAGTCTCCGACGGCGACAACATCTGATCGAGTTTTGCCGATTTCCGCTAGAGCTCGGATAGCCGATCGCCCTATTGAACTCGAAGTCGCTAAAACAGCCGAACAACAGGCTATGGGTTTAATGTACAGAACTTCTTTGGCCGATGACAGAGGAATGCTGTTTGAGTTTAAACCGGCGCGGTGGGTCAATTTTTGGATGAAAAATTGCCAGATTGCTCTGGATATGATTTTCCTGCGGGATGGTGTGGTGACAGCGATCAAAGTTTCTGCACCTCCTTGTACTGCCGATCCTTGTCCCACCTACGGCCCGGATACTATGGTCGATCGAGTGATTGAACTCCGGGGCGGGCGAGCTGCTGAACTCGGTGTCAAAGTGGGCGATCGAATTGCGATCGAGTTGTTCCAGTAGTCTCAGGGCTGACGTATTGGCAGTAGACGCCCGGTTTATTATCATATTTCTCGCCAATAAACACAAAATTTCGTAGAAACCGGGTTTCTGAGGTCACTCCCCCTTTTGTGCTCCGGCTGAGTTCTGCTTCGGAAAATTAGATAAAATTTAGAAACTTTACAAAAATTGATAAAATCTGTTAAATTATTAATGAACGACTCAGCACAAATGCCAAAAGATTTGATACGATGTCAGTCTCAGTCAGTCTGGACTTGAGCTTGTTCGCGAAAGCTGTAGATTATTGGTCGCAGGCATGAGATGAGTCAGCGACTCGTTACCAATCCTGAGAGACGATGCTCAGCCTCAAGGGCTAGCAGCAGGAAACAAAAATTCTCTGGAACTTCTGGCGATCGAGCTTCATCTACTAAACCTATCTGAAGTAAGATGCTACGAGCCAAATTAATTGGCACAGTTAAGTTCAGGTAGCAAGACGTGAGGTCGATAGAAATATCTCACCAATTTTTCGGAAGTAGATTTGCGGATTCTGCATTTTGGTAGATGAAGTTAAACTCTGAACCTGGTGCGAATAGTTTGAGGTAGCAGAATTTCTTCAGATTTCCGCTGCACAATACCGAGGTATTCAGTTTAGGTTCGATCGCACATCTTTCGATCGCATAGCGAAAAAAGCCCCAAACCTTTCACTTTTTGGGAAAGATGGCTTTAGAGTCGCACTCAGCAACAAACTTTACATTTTCAACGGCCAATACTGTTTTAACAGATATCAACGGTTCCAAGACAGATTTAAAACTGGCTTATTACTAATCAAAAACATCAGGTTCTGATCGGAAAATGGTGTCCTACACTAAGAGGAAAAATTCATGGCACCCGCTACATACACAAGATTACTTCGATTTCTACAAGAAGATTTGGCAATTTCTCGTGCATCAATTGATGTCGCCGAACGTGTTGGCGGTAACGAACAACGACAACGCGATCGCGACCCGAACTCGTTGCCGATGGTATTGTGGCAGTACGGTTTAGTGACGCTAGAACAATTAGATAAAATCTTTGATTGGTTGGCCACGGCATATTAAAAAGATTTTAGATTTTAGAAAGCATCCAAAACCCAAAATCCTTTAATAACTGAGATTAAGATTCAGCTAAAAGTTTTGTAGCAGCGGCAACACCGGCACCAGGAGTAAAGCCTTCGTAACCCATTTCTCGCAACACTACTTCCAAAGAAGAAATAGCTGCTAGAATATCGCGATCGCACACAAAGCCCAAATGGCCAATTCGGAAGATTTTACCCTTCAAATGGTCTTGTCCATCGGCTAGCGCAATATCAAATCTCTTTCTCATCAAAGTCCGAATTTTTTGTGCATCGACTTCGGCTGGCGGCATGACAGAGGTAATCGCAGGGCTGGCGCAACCATCGGCGGCAAATAACGGCAAACCTAAAGCTTGTACGGCCGCGCGAGTAGTCATCATCAACCGTTTGTGCCGCGCGAATACATTTTCCAATCCTTCAGCTTTCATCATCTGTAATGTTACTTGCAGGGCAAAAAACATATTGACTGGTGGAGTAAAAGGAGTCGTATTTTTGGCAGCGTCTTTGCGATATTTGCCCAAATCCAAGTAATAGCGGGGCAGTTTCGCGGTCTTGTAAGCTTCCCAAGCTTTCGGGCCCACGGCGACAAAACCCAAACCAGGGGGAATCATGTAAGCTTTCTGAGAACCAGAAGCAATCACATCAATTCCCCAAGCATCCATCGGCACATTCGCAGCACCTAAACTGGTGACAGCATCGACCATAATTAAAGCTTCACCGTGGGCTTTAACGTGGCGATTAATGGTTTCGAGGTCATTGAGCACGCCTGTGGAGGTTTCGGAGTGAGTGATGATGACAGCTTTGATTTGCTTGTCTGTATCTGCTTCCAGTTTTTCGCGGAAGTTTTCGGGTTCTAAAGCTTGTCCCCACTCGGCTTTGACGATTTCGACATTTAAACCGTAAGCTTCGGCTACTTCCGCCCAACGTTCACCAAATTTACCATTGGTGCCGACTAAAACTCGATCGCCCGCACTCAAGAAATTAATTATCCCAGCTTCCATCGCGCCGGTACCGGAAACCGTCAAACTCAGCACGTCACTCTTCGTTTGGTGCAACCATTTCAGGTTTTCGGTACATTCGGCAAAAATCGCGTCAAATTCCTTGCTGCGGTGGCCCATCGGGTGTTTTGCCATCGCCAGCAAAGCCGCTTCGGGCACCGGCGTCGGCCCGGGAATCATCAGCATTAATTTGTTGTCCATGATATTGTCCTAACTATTTCTGTGGGAGTTATATAGAATAAATCAAAAAGCCCAATTGCCAAGTCCACACTCTAAGTTTTTTAATTTTTAATTTCCCTAGGATTAGTCTCATTTAGAGACCAGCGGTGTTCTACGGCTAAGTTCGATCGCTCGCAACTTTGTTCTAATTGCTTTTGAATAGCAAGGGCTTTGCGCAGTGTAATAATAAGTTGGTGAACTTGTTGCTGCTGGGGCGATTGGGGACTGACAGCCAACATCGTTTTACGTTCTAATAATTGAAGTAGCAATTCGTAGTGAATGTACGACGGAAGGGGAATTGGCTCCATGAAAGCTAACATACCTCAGTGAACCGATACCCCATTGCAATTGCATGAGGCATCATAGGTGAACATTAGATGCCCGATTTTTGATGTATTTTCTAACAGTCCAAAAACCGCTACTTTGCCGATTAAATATTCGGGGCAGAGTGGGTTTTAAACGCTAAATTTGGCGATCGACTGGCTCAAAGAATAGATTTAATTGCTTTGCTGCAAAATATCTCTATACAATATAAGTGCGAGTGCTATTTTTTCTTTCAGCGCCTGAGTCGAACCCAGGCATAAATTCTCATTTATTTGCCTACTGTATCAATTTTTATCAGAATTCAGGGCTATTTGTCAAGCGGTCTGGGGGGTCATGCGCTGGGAATGGGAGCGCAGATAGCGGCTAAAGCAGCGCCCGGATCGGGCTGTTTGACCAAAGATTCACCGATGAGGACGGCTTCGGCGCCAGCCATCGCAACTTGAGCGAGGTCAGTGGGAGTGTGCAGTCCCGATTCGCTGACGGTGAGGATGTTTTTGGCTTGGATTTGGGGGAGGCGTTCTGCTAATAGTTGGCTGGTAGTTTCTAGGCTGACGGAGAAGTTTTCGAGGTTGCGGTTGTTGATGCCGATTAAGTTTACGCCTTGTAGGGTTAATACTCGATCGAGTTCTTCGAGTGTGTGAACTTCTATTAAGGCAGTCATGCCTAAAGTCTTGACAATTTTCACAAAATATTGTAAGTCTTTGTCTGACAGAATAGCTGCGATTAAAAGTACGGCATCCGCACCGTGAATGCGGGCGAGATAGATTTGGTAGGGATAGATAATAAACTCTTTGCAAAGCAGGGGCAAATCAACGGCGGAACGGATGTTGCTGAGGTTTTCAAAGCTGCCTTGAAAGAACTTTTCATCGGTGAGTACGGAGATGCAAGTTGCGCCGTTTTCTTGGTAGGATTTGGCGATCGCAACTGGATCGAAATCTTCGCGAATTACGCCTTTGCTGGGGGAAGCTTTTTTGACTTCGGCGATGATTGCTGGTTTGGTTTTGCCATTTTTAAGGGCGGCAAGAAAGTCGCGGGTTTTTGGTGCGAAGGGGAGTTTTTTGTGAAGTTCGGCTAAGGGCGTGCGATCGCGCTTTTGGGCAACTTCTACTTCTTTTTGCCAGACGATTTCTTCGAGGATGTGCCGGGGTTCGGCATCGGGTACGGCGATTTGGTAGCTGAGGTAGAGTACGGAGACGGATGTGCTGGGGGGACGGCGACGGATTTGAAGCATGATAGGGGGATTAAGGGGATAAAGGACGATCGCGACAAGTTTCAATCTATTATATAATAGAAGTCTCTATTAGAATTAATTGAACAGAAACAAACTTGGATTGACATGAAAAAACTTTCCCAAAGCCTCAGCTTGTTTTTTTGTAATTTCTAGCTGGTTATTAATGATTTGAGTTACTATCTCAATTGTCTCCATAATTTCCACTAAATCCGCTGGTTCTAGACTTCTAGCGTCCATCAAATGAAGAAGTCTTGAGTGGGGAGTTGAAGCATTTATTTGATAAAATTTTTCTTCAAAATCTTCAATTAATTTGACTAAGAGTTCTAGCAGGGTATCTTCTTCTGGAGTTAGATTGTTCCGAGAGAGCAAGCTTTCAACAATTTCCAAAAATATCTCGTTTTCATCTTCATTTTTGATGATTCGCGGTTGATATTGAGATAGCAAGCTGCTGTACTTGTTCGAGTCAAACATTTAGCGATCGCCCAGATGTTTTTGACATATAGAATTTTATCAAATTTAAGGGCGATCGCACAAAACCAAAATGTCAGAAACCGGGTTTTTAGCCAAATCACCGACTGTAACGAAGGATTGTCGAAAAAACCAGGTTTCTCGGCACCTCACACGTCCAAGACTACGACATAAACCAAAGAAACCGGGTTTTCCCCAGTTTTTAGGTGGTGTAACGATATTCTCGGAAAAAACCCGGTTTCTTTGGTTGGAGTGCATCCAGGACTGTCCTATGATTTTAAGCTAGGATTCAATAGCCGTTGTTTTTTCGTTGGGTTTACGTTAGCATATAGTAAAGAGGTTAAACTATGCAGATTAAAAATAAAAAATTTAGGTTGCGAAGCGGTGCAAATTGGACATCCTTTGAGAAGTTTCGTTTGCAGGGCGCAGAAGCACTCAGTTCGATCGCCAAGGGTGTCATTGCTACCCTCCAGACAAAAACAGGACAGTACCGTATTATTGAGGAAAATGACTTTCAAGCAATGTATGGACTAGCTCGTGATGTCGATCGCATGAGAGGAGGATTGCGTATCGTCATCTTGGCTGTGCGTGCGGCACAAAAACACCCCGATCCAGAGAATCTGAATTTACTTGCTGAAGCAGTTGCTATGCTGGGAGATTTGCCTGAACTTCCTACCCGCAATAGCTTCGATCGATTAGTTCCAGAGAATTTCGACTTGGATGAGGATGATGAAGTGATGCTCGATCCTGATGAAATTGAGCGTCCTTTGCAATCTGAGAATGCGATCGACAACAGGATATATTAATCCCAAGAAACCGGGTTTTTTACCGAATCTGCGGGCTGTAAAAAAGTATCTCCCAAAAACCCGGTTTCTGGTGACTCATGCGTAAGTGAAGTGAGCCGCCGAACTATCGAATCATGCTAAAATAAACATCAGTGTTATTGATAACTCCCTACTGGCAGAGACTGGAAAGGAAAAGCAAAGAATTAGCAGTAGAGGGGTGAGATTACAAGGCATTGTGATAAACTAAGAGTTATAGTCTATATATATTCTCTATGACTAACCAGCGCCTAGCATCCTTCCAAACAGCCTTCCAGAATCTTCAGTTACTTCCTTTAGTCACCGTAGAGCAACTGAATAAATTTCATGTGGAATATGGCACTGAGATTTTAGAAGAATTGGAGCATTTGGTTGAAGATTGCTCACCAGACAATAACAAAATCATTTTTACAGGGCATCGTGGGTCAGGCAAATCGACATTGCTGGGTCAATTTTGCCGGGACACGCAGGCTCGCTACTTTGTAGTATTCTTTTCAATTTCTGACATGATTGAAATGTCAGATGTGAATCATATTAACATTTTGTTTGCTATGGCAGTAAAGCTGATGGAAGCAGCAGAAGAGCGCCAGATTAAAATCGGTTCTAAAACAAAAAAAGCTTTTTATCAATGGTTTAGTAAGCATACTAGAACTGAGGGAAGTTCTTTTGATTCGAGCATTGAGCTAGAAACGAGTGGAGAAGCTGGTGTCAATACTTGGTTTGTCAAATTCTTTGCCAAAGTGAAAGCGACGTTGAAAGCTAACTCTGTGATTCGTGAGGAAATTACGACTGAGTTTGAGAGACGGGTTTCAGACTTAATCGATCGCATCAACGATATCGCTAGTGCAATTCAAGCGGCGTGCGGACAAGAAGTTTTGGTCGTCATTGATGATCTTGATAAACTCGATCTAGAGATTGTCGATAAAGTTTATCGAAATAATATCAATGCGTTGTTTGAGCCTCAATTTCGGATTATTTATACAATTCCAATGGCAGCGACACGAGATTTGTCCTTGCGAGGAATTATTCAGAATGCTACGAATAATAAGATTCAATCGATGTGGGCGACAAAGTTGTTTCCCCGTGGAGAAGATAGAGTTCCCAATGCCTCTCCTGTCGCAGAAGCTGTCACATTATTTGAGAAAATTCTTTACAAGCGAATACCCAAGGAGTTGATTGCACCGGAAGCAACTCAAATGATGATTGTCAAAAGTGGTGGTGCATTGCGAGAATTTATTCGTTTGGCTAGTCTGTGCTGTGGGTTATGTTTGAAGCAGTTACGTCGCACACCAGACAACCAAGATTTGAAAATTACGTCTGAGATTTTGCAAAATGCTATCAAAGACTATCGGATTAATTTAACAGAACCCCTTGGACAAAACCGCTATCAAATTCTGGTGGATGTATACCAAAATTATTTACCAGAAGATGGAATGGATCAGGATTTCTTGGATTTATTGCACACGCTCTACATCCTAGAATATCGCAATGACGATTTGTGGTTTGGAGTTCATCCAGTGGTTCAGGAAATATTGCAGCGGCGTGGATTAATTGGATCGGAGGGTTAAATGGTTGACAGTGAGATCGTGGACGATCAATCAATCAATGAGGATAGTTACGATGGCCTTGTCTCTTTAATTGAAGCAAGTAAAGGTGTATTGTCATTGTTGATTGCCTCCTGTAAACCGGGAAATTTTCAAACCCAGATTATTAATCGTTATGAGGCGGAACTTGCTCCGAAGATCCCCTGTTATCGCGTGGTGTTGAATCAAAAAGAACCGAGTCTAAGAGCTGCATTGGAGCAACTGGTTCAGGATTACCCTGAGTTGAAAAAGCCTCACGTATCAGCCGCAATTACTGTAACGGGAACTGAGGCTTTGATGGAGATTGTGTCAAAATCTGGCTCGTCGGAGTTAAACCGTTTTTTCGGCTATTTGCAATGGACGCGGGAGGGGTTGCGAGAGTTTCCTTATCCGATCGTACTTTGGGTAACACCAAATATTCTGAGTCGCTTGAGTCTGGAAGCGCCGGATTTTTGGAGTTGGCGGAGTGGCGTATTTCGATTTGTGTCGCCTGCGGTGGAAGCAACGGGTGTGATTAACAGGAATGGGGAAATTTCTCTGCTGATTGAGCCTGAGAAAAGACCGACTTTACCCCTAGATGAACTGTTAGAACAAGTAGAAAATCTAGAGCAACAAACTCTGGAAACTCCTGCATTAGCAACCCTATACAATCGAGTTGCTAATGTTTATGCAAACCGGGTAAACACGCGCCAACCAGAGGATTATTCACAGGAGATCGATCTGGCAATTCATTTCTTTGGCAAGTCACTTGCTTTACAAAGAGCATTTAACTTACGCCTGGAGGAATCTGACAATTTGTTACAGTTAGGTGATATTTACCGTGACTTAGGATTGTGGGAACAGGTATTCCCTCTATATAAGCAGTCTTTAGAAATTGCTAGGAGTTTGAAAGATAGCCTACGAGAGGCGGCTGCTTTGGGGCGACTGGGGAATCTTTACCAACAATATCCTCTAGGTGATCGGGCGAATAATTTGGAAGAGGCGATCGCATCTTACAATGTTGCATTCACCGTCTACACCCGCGATGCTTTTCCCGAAGATTGGGCAATGACGCAAAATAATCTGGCAATAGCCTACAGTAACAGAATCAGGGGAGATAAAGCTGATAATATCGAATGGGCGATGGAGTATTATCAGGCTACATTATCCGTCTACGCCCGCCATGCCTTTCCCAAAAGATGGGCGATGACGCAAAATAATGTGGCAATTGCCTACAGTAACAGAATCAGGGGATATAAAGCTGATAATATCGAACGGGCTATCATCACACATTACACTGCTGCATTATCCGTCCTCACCCGCGAGAATTATCCCGAATATTGGGCGACGACGCAAAATAATCTGGCAATTGCCTACAGTGACAGAATCAGGGGAGAGAAAGCTGAGAATATCGAACTGGCGATCGCATCATACACTGCTGCATTAACCGTCTACACCCGCGATGCCTTTCCCGAAAAATGGGCAATGACGCAAAATAATCTGGCAATTGCCTACAGTGACAGAATCAGGGGAGAGAAAGCTGAGAATATCGAACTGGCGATCGCATCATACACTGCTGCATTAACCGTCTACACCCGCGATGCCTTTCCCGAAAAATGGGCAATGACGCAAAATAATCTGGCAATTGCCTACAGTGACAGAATCAGGGGAGAGAAAGCTGAGAATATCGAACTGGCGATCGCATCTTACACTGCTGCATTATCCGTCCTCACCCGTGATGCTTTTCCCCAAGATTGGGCCCTGACGCAAAATAATCTGGGAGTTGCCTACAGTAACAGAATTTGGGGAGAGAAAGCTGACAATATCGAAATGGCGAAAAAGTGTTATGAAAATGCTTTAACAGTTAGAACTCGTGAGGCTTACCCGCAAGAGCATACAGAAACTTTGTTTAATTTAGATAATCTCGATCGAAGCAATCAGTAATGGCGATTAGCTGATGATACCTACTCCCCTGCCATTAAAATAGTAGAATTTTTAAAGGGTTAAATTCATTAATCAATCTCGATTTACCCACTCCCACAAAGAAACCGGGTTTTTTACTTAATCTGTCGTCTTCAACGCAGTATTGTCGCAAAAACCCGGTTTCTAAGATCCTAATTAATGACTGTGCCCGTGATCGCCATGATTATGCCCATGATCGCCGTGATTATGCCCATGATCGCTATGAGAATGTACGTGATCCCGAACAACCAAATTCGGATTCACCGCGATCGCACTTTCACTCAACAACGCTTCAATCTGCGGATTAGCCCACTCTGCGGCCATTTTCAGGAACTCAGGATGGTCATTTACGCAAGGCAATTTGCGGTAAGTAACTCCTTGACGCTGTTTCTGCAAACCCTCAATAATGTGGTCTACATCTAACAAAGTTTCGTGATTTTCTGTCGCAAATCCGATCGGCATAAACACGATCGCAGTTGCACCCAAATCGATCAAATTCTTCGCAGCTAACGTCGCATCCGGCTGCGTCCATTCAATCAGCGGTGTGTCGTGATTCAGCCAACCCACCGAAATCAAAGGATAGCGATACATCAAACGTTCCCGCACGCGATCGTACAAAGCTTGACTTTCCACAATACCCGAAGTAAAGCCCTTCGCCTTGTGCGGACAACCGTGATTCATCAGCACAATCCCAATCTGAGAAGGCAAATGCGCTACTGCTAAATCGTTCTTAATTTCTTCTTCAACCAAATCCGCCATTAACTGGATGTAAGCTGGTTCATCGTAAAAAGAAGGAATGTAGCGCTGTCCTGTTACCCAATGTTCTTTGCCATCAAAGGTTTGTGCTAAAGCATTGTTTACCTGTTCCACAGCAATCCCGCTAGTAAAAACAGAATCAACAACCAACAGCGGATAGATCAGAATTTTATCAAATCCTTGTGCTTTAATTTGCGGAATTACTTGTTCCGGCAAAAACGGTGCGCAAAAGTTAAAAGCTTTGAATACTTTTACTTGGTCGCCCCATTTATCCTGCAAATTCTGTTCAATCCCAGCCCGTTGCTGTTCAAAAATTGCATTGTGCGGCGACACGAATTGACCGTGTTGGTGGCTCCATTCGTGCAAGTCGAAAATTGCCAAAATCTTCGCCAGCGGCGGATAAATCCAAGTTGGTACTGGCGCAAACTTTGCCGTCAGTAAGTTTAAAGCTTGTTCGTTGTAATTGGCAAAATCGTCGTAGCTTTCGACTTCGCCGTAACCCATCAGCAAGACAGCTACGCGATCGCTGTTTGCAGGTGCGGGAGACGTTTTGAACTGAATTTTTTCTGGAGAAGCAACCACTTTGTATTCCTCAATTTTATTTATTCTAAGAGATGCAGACAGGATGAAGGGTGAATCTAAGATTTTCGATTGTTTGCGATCGCACGAGTTCCGCGCGCTGGGCTGATTCCCGGTTTCTGCACCGATACTTCCGGGCCAAACCTCTTATTTATCCTAGAAACCGGGTTGATGAGCGTCAGTCCTAAATCGGCTTTTTGATTCCGACCCGAAACTCGTAGGGTGGCTAGAACTAGAATCAGGCTTTGTTAAGCCTGACAGGGAATGGGGCCAGGGGGGATAAGTTTTATGTTTTCTTAAGACTCTCTCACCTTGCCTCTCTCTGATTCCGGCGATTTGGAGGGTTCCCAGGGTTAAATTTGGGGGGATACTCTTCAAGCTTGACTCTATTATAACTTTAACACCCTATCCCCCCGGATGGCATATAATAAATTATGGTGTACAATAAAGTAAAGTTATGTTAAGCTCATAATTAATTTTCTTGAAGCACAATGAGACTGGTAATTTGCCCCGGAATCCACGACCCAAAACTAACCGATCGTTTCCTAGAGGGACTTTCGGAAGTTTGGGGAGATGCAGAACCCCGGCAAAATACCCAAACATCCTACCCTGTTAAGATTTTCCCCGCTCATAAACATCCGCCTTTTTCAGCCCTTGACATATTCCACTTTTTGTGTAGTCAAGAATTGGCTGGAGAAAGTCTAGTATTTGTCAGCTTTTCGGCTGGGGTAGTCGGGGCGATCGGGGCGGCGTGGATGTGGCAACAAATCGGCGGCAAAGTCGCGGCATTCATTGCTTTAGACGGCTGGGGAGTGCCCCTGGGGGGCAATTTTCCGATCCACCGGATCAGCCACGATTCCTTTACACACTGGAGTTCGGCTATTCTCGGTGGCGGTGGAGACAGTTTTTATGCCGATCCGCCGGTTGAACATTTGGATTTGTGGCGATCGCCCCAAACTACCAAAGGTTGGCAAATCAGTCAAACAGCCGATCGCATCGAGACGACGAAACCAGCCACCGCAGCAACATTTTTAGTTCACTTATTGAAACAGTACGGAGTCCAATCAGTTGTTTAACTTGAATTTAGTATCATCGGCGATCGCATCTACTGCCACCCTTACCCACCTAGAAAATCCTGTATCTTCTTCAGAAAGAAGCAAGAGCATTCAGCAGTGGTTGGTATTTGGCGCTTCAGCATTTTTAGTCTCAATTCCAGTTTTTGTGCAAGCGCCCCTAGTGCGTTTATATCCAACCATCAGCTTGCTATCCACTATCCCCTGGTTCGTACTTAGTTTAATCTTAATTTTTCGTCCAAAAACCCAACTTTGGGGAGACTTATTATTAGGGTTTGCGGGATGTTGGCTGGCTGGTTCTATTTATTGGGGCTGGTTTAGATGGGAACCAATTTTGCACTTACCTATAGAAGCAATTGGTTTGCCATTTGCGATTTGGTGTTTGGGTAAATCTTGGGGAAAAGTTGGCAGCTATTTTTATTTGGGTTCGTTATTAGGAACCGCTATTACTGACGTATATTTTTACTTGACAGGTTTGATGCCCTACTGGAGACAAGTGATGCACGCGGAACCGGAATTGGCGATGCCGATTTTTCAAAGCGCGATCGGGCAAATTGACACCCCTTGGGGTATTGGCTGTGCGATCGTTTTAATCGCTGTACTTTTAACTGTGGGTTTGATCAGTTTGCGCGATCGCACTTTGCACTGGCGGGCATTCAGCGGAGCAGTTTTTAGCACGCTGTTAGTAGATGGTTTATTTTGGCTAGCCGCCTCCGCAGCTTAAGCTTTCTGGTTGGTTTATACTCGTTTCTAGGCTCTGCCTGGAAACGCAGATCCGGAGGCTCTGCCTCCAATTTTTGTTCGGAAACGAGGCATTTTTTTTAGACTTTCGGAAACGAGGCAGAGCCTCTAGATATTGTTTCCCAGGCAGAGCCTGGGAACCAGTTATGAGTTAAAATCTAAAATTCTACTCGTTTCTAGGCTCTGCCTGGAAACGCAGATCCGGAGGCTCTGCCTCCAATTTTTGTTCGGAAACGAGGCATTTTTTTTAGACTTTCGGAAACGAGGCAGAGCCTCTAGATATTGTTTCCCAGGCAGAGCCTGGGAACCAGTTATGAGTTAAAATCTAAAATCTAAAATCTAAAATCCAAAATAAATATCATGTCTTTGATTTCAATTCACGGTGTAGAACATTATTACGAGTGGATAACAGCAGACTCCAGCGCCCAACCCACAGGCAAACCTGTGATGGTATTCCTGCACGGCTGGGCTGGCTCTGCCCGCTACTGGGAAAGCACCGCACAGGCGATCGCACAAGACTTTGACTGCTTGCTTTACGACATGAGAGGTTTTGGACGTTCTCCACTGCCACAAGTGCCTCCTGAGCCTAGCTACGAACTCGAAACCTATGCTGAGGACTTGGCCGAATTGTTAGCAGCTTTAAATTTAAGTCGCGTCTACATTAATGCTCACTCCACAGGTGCATCAATTGCTACTTTATTTCTGAATCTTTATCCCGAAAAGGTAGAAAAGGCGATTCTGACTTGCAGTGGCATTTTTGAATACGATGAAAAAGCCTTTACAACTTTTCACAAATTCGGTGGCTATGTGGTCAAATTTCGCCCGCCTTGGTTGGCTGCTATTCCGTTTGCCGATCGCATATTTATGGCACGGTTTTTGCACCGCAGTCTGCCCACAGAGGTCAGTTTGGCATTTCTAAAGGATTTCTTAATGGCAGATGAGGAAGCGGCTATAGGTACGATGGTGACAGCAGTCAGCAAAAAAGCTGCCGAGGAAATGCCCGCAGAATTTGCGCGGCTAAGTGTTCCCACGCTGCTGGTAGCTGGAGAATTCGATCAAATTATCCCCGCAATCATGGGCAAACAAGCTGCCTCCCTCAGCAAAAAAGTAGAATTTGTTATAATCCCAAATACATCTCACTTTCCAATGCTGGAGGATGCCGCAACGTATTTGCAGCTAATCCGGGATTTTTTACCAGCAGTGGCATAGCTGAGTTAGTTCTAATTGAATGTACGATCGGGGAAGCCAGCTTTTAGAGCAGCCTTTACTCCGATCTTAATTTTTAATCCCTAACTTTTAAAGCGAAAGGTGGTAGCATGAACGACCTCGACCAATACTATAAAGTCCTGGATCTGTTGCCGGGAGCAACTCCCGAAGAAATTACCCAAGCCTACAAGGATTTGGCGTTCATTTGGCATCCCGATCGCATCCCTAAAGATAATACTAGACTGCACAAAAAAGCTGAAGAAAAGATTAAGGAAATTAATCAAGCTCGCGAACAATTGCGATCGATTCAGCCAAGAGGTCAGAATCAAAACAACGTTCAGCACAAAAATACTCAGCACAAAAACACCCAGCAACAAAACACCCAATCACAAAACACCCAGTACAAAAATACTCAGCACCAAAATACTGAGCACCAAAATACTCAGTATCAAAACAATCAGCAAAACACTCAGTACAGAAATACTCAATCTCAAAACACCCAGCCACCGCCGGCAAACCCAAAAGAAACTCGCTACTATTCCGAGTCCTCTTCAGGAAAATATCCTGGAAATTATCCTGGAAATTATGCGGGAAACTATTCTACAAATCCTTCAGGGCCCTATTCAGATACCTCCCGCCACCAATCGCCACCCCCACCGCCATCTCAGTCTTACCGCCAAGCCGCGCCACAAAGTCCCGATTTGAGCGGTTCCAACTTCAAAGGAGCTTCCCTAAAAGAAAAAGATTTTTCAGGGAGAAACTTGAGTAATGCAAACTTGAGTCAAGCTGACTTAAGTGATACTTTTCTGCACAATATCAACCTCACAGGTGCGAATTTGTACAAAGCAAACTTGTTCAGAGCTAACCTGTTAGGAGCTTGTTTGATCAATGCCAATTTGAGAGAAACTAACTTAATCGGAGCAGATTTGAGCGGCGCAGACTTGAGCGGCGCTGATTTAACAGGAGCTAAAATCGGTTATGGCGATCGAGTTATGGTAAAACTGACGGGAGCTAGATTATCGGGAACCATTTTACCCGACGGTACCGTTCACAGCTAGACTATTTAGTCATCTGATATCAAATCTGTTAGCATCGTTCTGGTAAAGTCGAGTGGAGTGGTCACAAAATATCTACTCGCAATTTTCAGTTTTCAAACTCACTGTCAACCGTTAACTGTCAACGGTCAACAATCATTCCGGTTGAGCCGGAATTAAGATCAGTCCTATTTTAATTCTTTCCGCCGATCGCGCAATTTTCGCCCTGCGGTCAGCATAGCACCTCCGGCCACCAAACCGCCCAGAGTCATCGGTTCGGGAACCGCTTCGGCTTTTTGGGTACTCACAGAACCGCTTTTAATAAACACAGCAGAATCTAAATTGCCGTCCCCCACATCTTTAATGCGGATGCTAAGAACATTCGTCTGATTTTGCTTGAGCAAGCCCTCAAAACCTAAAACTTTAGTAAAACCATCGAGCTTAATAATATTAGCCGCAAGACCTGTCACGGCTGGATTGTTGATATAATCCGAGTGATCTGTAGAGCGATTATCTGCATTCGGAACAAGATTATTAATAGTAACTGCTTTACCATCGCTCAATTTTGCCAAATTATTGCCATTCAGCAACAGTTCAAAACTGTCATTAAATTCAGAACCGCCGAACTCGGGAAACTCCTCTGAAGCAAATACATATTCAAAGAACAATTTTTCAGCCGTACAGTCCACAAAAAAGCTGAGGTTTAGCTGAGTTAAATCTCCAGCTTCGCCCTTGGGCCCAAAGTCAGTGTTTAAATCAGTGCCGTTGATCATTAAGTTATCTTTTATATTCCTGCCTGGTATATCGGCTACTCTACCAGTGCTGAGAACAACACCTGATTGCAAACCAAAGGGGTCATTAGTAAAAGTACCAAAAGCAGCACTATTTCCAGTAACGGAAACAGAGAAATTACTCAATCCCGCTGTCTGCGTTCCTAACAACTGGTTTTTTAAAGTTTCGGTGTTATTTGTTGCACCTACAGAAAATGCCAGTGCGGGTGCGGTCAACAAGCTCAAAGCAGCAGCGGTGAAAGCAGTTAAGGCAGCAATTCTATGAGGGCTGAGCATATTTTTATTGTTAAAATCATAGGTTTGAATTTAATCCACAATATTATAATTACATTATGTTGTAGTAAAATATAGTACCTTTACTAAGGATTTACAACTACGTGTTTATACGGATATTATGATTGATTTCTACTTCGTAATATCGTTTCCGGTTGCAGCGGAATGATAGTTCGGAGACGGCTCTTGGAGTGTCCCTACTCAAAATAATATTGTAGGGACACTCCAAGAGCCGTCTCCTAATTTCGGCTTCGGGCAGATTTTGTCAAAAACCCTTTGCTACTCCTTCCCCGCGCCGATCGGCTGCTCCTTCCAACCAACCATCAGACGTGAGGACGATCGCATTCGCATTTCCCCAGCCCTCACCTTCCCGAATCACGTGTCCCCGCCTGCGCAACTCCGAAAGCGTCGCAGCATCAAAGCCTCCCTTTTCCACCATCAGCCGATCGGGCAACCACTGATGGTGCACCCGAGGTGCAGATACAGCCTCACCGACATTCATGTCGTAAACCAACACATTCAACACAATTTGCAACACTGTGGTAATAATCGTGCTACCGCCGGGAGCTCCCGCAGCCAGACGAAATTTGCCATTTTCCGTGACGATAATCGGCGTCATGCTTGACAAAGGAGTCTTTCCAGGGGCGATCGAATTTGCCTCACCACCCACCAAACCAAACAAATTCGGGACTCCCGGTGCCGCCGCGAAATCGTCCATCTCATTGTTGAGCAAAATTCCCGTACCCGCCGCCACAGCCCCAGCCCCAAAACCGCCATTCACCGTAAACGTCAAACTCACAACATTGCGATCTTTGTCAACTACCGTCAGGTGTGTGGTTTCCGGGGACTCATACACAAAGCGATTTAAAGTTTGAGTGTCAACAGCTTTTACCTCGATCGAAGGTTTGGCTTTCGACATCTGGATTTGCGATCGTCTCAATTTGGCATAATTCTTGCTAGTGAGAGCTTTGACTGGCACGCTGACAAAATCTGGATCGCCCAAATACTCAGATCGATCGGCATAAGCAATCCGCATACTTTCTGCCATTAAATGCAGCGTGTCTGGATTTTTCGGGCCCAACTTCTTTAAATCGGTATCTCCCAGAATATTCAGAATTTGCAATAAATGAACGCCACCGGAAGAAGGAGGCGACATCGCGCAAATTTCGTAAGTGCGAAAGTTGCCACAAACCGGATTGCGCCAAATCGGCGTATAGTTTTTTAGGTCTTCGAGAGTAATCAAGCCGCCGTTTTTGGCCATGTCGGAGGCGATCGCCCGCGCAATATCCCCGGTATAAAAACTTTGCGGATTTTGAGAAATCTTGCGTAAAGTCAGTGCCAAATCCCGCTGCACCAAAAGTTCCCCCGGCTGGTACAAAATACCGCCTTTGGTAAAAACTTGACGCGCCGCCGGATTTTTTTGAATCATATCCTGTCGCCCCTTAACAGCCTTGGTAAAGCGCGAACTTACGGGAAAGCCATTTTCTGCCAGGGCGATCGCCGGCGCCACCACAGCCGCCCAAGGCAACTTCCCGTACTCGCGGTGCACCGTATAAAGTCCAGCCACAGTCCCCGGAATTCCCGCCGCTAAATGCCCGTCCAAACTTGCCCTTGGGCGCACCTTACCTTGCTTGTCAAGGTACATATCCCGCGTCGCCCGTTTCGGAGCTCGTTCCCGGAAATCCAGCGCTTGCACAGTCCCCGTTTCGGCCCGCCGCAGCAGCAAAAAACCCCCGCCGCCGATACCCGCCGAAAAAGGCTCCACCACCGAAATCGCCAAAGCCGTAGCAGCCGCCGCATCTACGGCATTTCCTCCCTGTTTCAGCACCGCCAAGCCAGCCTCACTTGCTAGCGGGTGAGCCGAGACAGCCATGCCCTGTTTGCTGCGCTGCTGCTGTAAGTTTGGCTGTAGTTGTTGCTGGCAGCCAGATAGTATCAACGTTAGGAAAAGAGTATAATAAATTCGTACTTTTTTAGATAATTTTGGCAACATTTTTTTAGAACAAATAGGTATTTTTGAATAGCGGTATGATTTTTGGCTGCTCCCTTACTTCTGAATCAAATTCACGAGTGCATCTCACTTTTGCAAAAAAGAAGTTGGCAATTTGGCTTGTCTATTCACATGGACGATCGGCAATACCAGATAACACTCATGTCCGCAAGCCTGTTATATTGGCATCACGTCAGTTTCGGGAATACAGGTACTTACACGTGAAGCACTCAAGGTCTATGCTTCCAGACTCTCAGGAATCATAACTGATTTTATACCGCGATCGAGCCGAGCCAGTTTTGACGAATCGGACAAAAAACTACCAACTGCCAAAAACTACAATTTTTGCCGAATTCGTTAAATAAAAAGATGAAATAGCACCATAGGTCAGTTGTCTTGCTGCACAGTCTATAATTTTCCGGTTTGCGATCGAAACCGATCTAATCGTAATATTTCAATTTAGGGGTTGGGTGATATGTGGCGAAGACCGTACTTCTGCGAATAACTACAAAACTACACACAATTCAAGTTATGAACAGCGAAAAAGTCAGTGTAATCATTCCTGCATTCAATGCAGCCGACACTCTGGCAGAGGCAGTTTACTCCGCAGTCAACGGTACTCACAACCATCTAGAAATCTTAATTGTTGATGACTGCTCTACTGATGATACTGCCACAGTTGGTTCTAAACTGGCCGAAGAAGATTCGAGAATTCAATACTTCCGAAATCCCGAAAATTACGGGGTTTCTAAATCGAGAAATTTAATGATCTACCAGGCAACAGGCGAGTATGTAGCGTTTCTCGACAGCGACGATACTTGGGAACTCAATAAGCTAGAAGTTTGTTTAAAAATGCTTCAAGACAACCCAGAAGTCAAAGCTGTGGCTCACGCTTTGCGGTATTTAGACAAGCATGGCAACAAATTGAGTTATGTTGCCACATATCCGACAACTAAAGCCCAAATGCAGGAGATTAAGCAGACAGGCGAAAGTCCTTGGGTTTTCCCATCTTCCGTTGTAGTCGATCGCTCTATTCTGCTCTCTGAAGGCGGCTTTGCAGAAGATTGGCAAGTCGGAGAAGATACAGAGTTATTTACCAAAATCGCCCAAAAACATGGCTTGCTAGCGGCGACAGCACCTTTGGGAAATTATCGAATTAGAGGAAACTCTCTTACAGATAAGCACTGGCTGAAAAAGCGTATAGCTGCTGATTGTGTGAAGGAAAACCAACTCCGGCGATTGCGGGGAGAAAAAGAGTTATCGCTGAATGAGTACGAACAGGTATGCTTTAAAAATTTGTCACTTCTGAAAAAGATTAACAAATTCCGAGAACTTTTAGCGCTGCACTACATGAGAAAGGTGGGACAAAGTTTTTTAAATAGGGAGATTTTGCCGACTCTTCTTTACGGCATCGCTACCACAGTTCTCAACCCTAAAGCTACTCTGAACAAGTGGAAATGGATGAAGTATAATGAAGATCAGGTTTGATATTTTGTAGTTGATTAAATTTATGGACTGGCAGGAAATTTCTGGCAACTGGGTATTAATTCCTTCTAGACCGATCGCGATCGTACATTTTCTCGGCGGTGCATTTGTAGCCACAGCACCGCAACTCACCTATCGCTGGCTGTTAGAGGCTTTGGGGAGTCAAGGATATGTTGTAATAGCAACACCGTTTGTCAATACTTTGGATCATATTGCGATCGCCCGCGATGTCCTCAACAAATTTGAAAATGCCCTCGATCGCCTGCGCGCCACTAAATTGCTCAAAGCTTCCTATCTCCCAGTCTACGGTATGGGACACAGCATGGGATGCAAACTGCACTTGCTAATCGGTTCTGTGTTTGACATAGAAAGGGCCGGCAATATTCTGATCTCTTTCAACAATTATCCGGCATCCGAAGCAATCCCGATGGTCGAGCAAATTTCCCCCGTCTTTAACGTAGAGTTTACCCCTTCCCCACAAGACACCAATCGCCTCGTGCAAGATAGCTACAAAATCCGGCGCAACCTTTTAGTCAAATTTAACAGCGACAACATTGACCAAACCCTGCTGTTAAATGGTCTGCTAAAACAAAGATTTTCCGACATGATTACAGTTCAGACTCTAGCCGGCAACCATCAAACACCATTAGGTCAAGATGTTAGCTGGCCTGTCGGTCAAATTTTTACACCCTTCGATGCGATCGGGCAATGGGTGAAACAAGAAGTATATCGAGAATTAAATCAATTAAAACGGACAATTCTGCTGTGGTTGAACCCTATGTCCCGCGTTTAAAAGCTGTTGTCGCCCATTAACCCAAAAGTTCCTCCGGGAGTTCCAAAATATCAGATTCATCGTTCGTTGTTGAGATAGGAGTATAGTTTTTGACGATCGACAGACAGTTCCTACCATCAACAGTTCTCCTATAGCTGAGACTGTCTGCGATGTCTTTCATCAACTTTAGACCCCGCCCACCCGAAGCTTCAGGATCGATTTTTTCCGACATATCTTGAATTTTTTGCTCTAAATCAAACGGAGCCCCAGAATCCCAAATTTTTATCTCTAAAGATTCAGCCCACACCGCCACCTCAATGTCAACAGGCAAATTCGGCGGCTTGCCCTCGTGGGCGTGACGCACTGCATTTGTAAAGCCCTCAGCCAAAGCCAACTGACAGCGTATCCACACACTTGTAGGAATTTGCGGGTCGTACAATCGTGAAAACCACGACAAAACCGGGTCTAAAGCACTCAGACCAGTATTGACTTGAAGATCCGCTTTCTTTAAGACTTGCAACTTTTTGGAACCGATACTTTTTTGCTAACGTTTACTAACAAACACATAAGTCAAATCGCTAAAAAGCTTTTCAACCAAGGCGTATCAACCAATGCCCGAAGGAATATCCCACGAGCACCATTTAGATCCCGGTTCATCTGATTTCCATCAGAATCTTTAATCGTTCTACTACCACCAATCTTTTTGACTTCTCCAGTCCATGAAATAGTCTTTGAAGTGTAAGCTTCATTGATAGAAGTTAAAGCAACTTTGCCCTGCTCCCAAGCTTTCCACTCTAGATGTTTTTTGAACTGATAATGACTCAGGGTCAGCATTTGACGAACAGTCTTAGAACGAATCTTACGACGTGACTTGCTCACCATTCGAGAAGACTCAAACGATGGAAGCAATATCACGTCAAAATTATCCACTAAAAATTTAGCAGTCTTGTGATGCAACTCTTTGACAAGATGTTGAATCTTAGACTTTAATCTATCTGCTGCTTTCCTGAATCTTTGGCGTTGCTGACTAGAGGTTTTGCTCATCCTTGAGATCAACTTGTCTAACCTAAAACACAACTTTTGAATCAAAAGATTAGAATCATTTCCAAGCCATACATAAGAATACTCAGAAAAGAAGGTCATGAACGTTCTGACACCGGGGTCTAAGGTAACCACACGACCTTGGTTATCGGTCTGACGTGGTTGCACTTCTTCAGATATACAGCAGATTCCACGTTGATGAAGTACATCCCGGATCGATAAATCCCCGTAGGGACAGGGCATTGCCGTGTCCCTACAGAACTCCATAAACCTGGGATACGCTGTAACAATGTAATACTCACTGTAAGCAAGCGTTAACCGTCCATCACTGAAGTCTTTGGGTAATGCCTCTTTCAGCTTTGACTGACCCAGTTTTGTGTAATAAATTCCTTTTGACCCAATTGCCGATTTTGGAATATAAAGAGATTGCTTTGTATCTTTTCGACTGCGAAACTTGCGAACACAAATTTTACCAGTCTTCTTGAAATCTGCTTTAGCTTTTTTGACAGTCGCGCAAGCATCCTTAATGGCAATCGATTTAATTTGAAATGGTACTGGTTTTGCCCAGTCAGGCAGTCCATTAAGTATGCCTGTTTTAATTGACATCCAATTGGCTTTAGTGTTTGGCTGCTGCAAATACTTAATCGTTGTGTTGTAGACGTAACGACTTACGCCAAACCACTGCTTAAGTATTGCTTTTTGCTCAGGCTTTAGGAATAGTCGGATCTTCTTTGATTTTCTTGCTGTAACTTCGCTCTTTGTGCATTCGACAACGGTCGCCATGAAGGATGGCAAGAATATCGGCTGTGAGCTCGGACTCTGCGCAGTGAACAGGATTTGCGAGAACCAGGATCGATCCACCGTTTTGTTTTGCCATAAACTCGAAAAGTTCAAATCCGAATCTGCTTTAGATGTCTCGATAGGCAATAACAACTGTAAGCTGATCCCCGCGCATAAATCTGACCAGTAGGGCTTGCAGTCGTTTTCTATTGAAGTTGAGTCCCGATCCAATATCTTGGATAATTTCTGAGTTGGGGTATCGCTGCCGAATAAATTTAACTTGTCTTTGGAGGTCGTCTTTTTGCTTGGCACTACTGACTCGACAATAGCAGATGACTGAGCAGATGCTTCCATCTTTTTGGTAGGAGTCAACGTCGTAGAGGCGTTATCCTGCTCCATTTTTGATTGATTTGATCTGCCCTTCATCTGCATACTTCCTTAAAGTGTTTGGATACAATCCTAGAAATTCGACGGCTTTTCTAAGCGGTATGTATACTATAAATCAAAGATATTGCATTTGTTGGCAAATATCAATGATTGTTAGGAAATTAACTACTGTGGATCAACCTTTTAATTCAATCACCATAAAACGAGCGAGAAGCCTCTGGCTTTAGACATGGGGAGGAAAGCGGTTGCGACTTCGACCGTCGCCTAAAATTCATAGGAATAACCATCTTTTTTGTGAATCGCACTGCAATATTTATAACTAATCCCTGCCACTCTTCCAACGGTCGTGACAATATCAAAACTACCGGATACACGGCAAAGAACCCGTCCCATATACGAGCCGACTTTTTTGCCTGCGATAACCATCGCTTTGACAATATCACCAGTCTGCAAGCCTTTGTGGATTTGAACTCTTGAACGATGACGAGTCGGAAAGCCAAATTTATTTGTACCGCACATCTGTCGAGTGCCATGTCCTTTAGCCACGATGAGCAAAGGCTTTGAGGTCATGACTTCGAGCGATTCAACCAGACCCACACACGCCGCATCCAGCCAATGAGCTTTCGGCATACTAGCTTTTACTGCTAGGAAAGTAAATGTCAAATCCACTGGTTAGTTGTACACGATACCAGAATTCCCGCCCCGATGTCAATTCGCCCTGCTGCCCAAAAAATTCTATCAAAGTTTATATTCAGAGTATAAACTGGGGGTGAAGTTCGACCTAGCCAAAATTTGCATCAAATTTAAAGGTAAATTGAAGTTGATGGCTGGCAGGCAAAAGCATTTACCTGAAAAGCGATGTCAGTAGACTATACTCAATCTCAGACAAGCGCGCTGACAGGATATATTTTTAATGACCCCCAGACCTTGAAAGACTTGTAGTACCTGAGTGCCCATGTTTCAAATTCTGGTTATTGACGATGATACTGCTGTTCAAGAACTGCTGAGAAGAACTCTGAAAAAACAGGGTTACGAAGTTACAGTAGCAAGCAATGGCGAAGACGGTGTAGCCCAGGCGCAAAAATTGCGTCCGGCCCTGATAATTTGTGATTGGATCATGCCACGCTTGACTGGCATTGATGTTTGCCGTCGAGTCAAGGCAGATCCGGATCTGTCAACTACACAATTCTTTTTGTTAACTTCTTTGGGTTCGATCGCCGATCGAGTCAAAGGGCTCGACGCCGGTGCCGATGATTTTATCTCAAAGCCGATCGAACTCAACGAGTTACAGGCAAGAGTACGGGCAGGATTGCGGCTGCACCAACTCAGCCGAGATTTAAAAATTGCCAAGCAAAATCTGGAAGCAGAGTTAGCTGAGGCTGCGGAGTACGTGCAATCACTGCTGCCAGATCCGATGACGGAACCTTTCAGCATTGAGGCAAAATTCATACCCTCTCGGCAGTTGGGGGGAGATTGCTTCGACTACAACTGGCTGGATGCCGATTATTTAGCGATTTACTTGCTAGACGTAGCCGGTCACGGTTTGCGGGCGGCATTGCCTTCAGTGGCGGTGCTGAATTTGCTGCGATCGCGCACGCTGCCAAACATTGACTACTACAAACCCAGCGACGTTTTGCGGGCTCTCAACACCACCTTCCAGATGAGCTACCAAAATGACAAGTATTTCACCATCTGGTACGGCGTTTACAACCGGATCGATCGCAAATTAGTTTACGCCAGCGCCGGTCATCCCCCAGCCGTGTTGATTTCCCAATCCTCCACCAGCAATCCTAAAGTCCAGCAACTAAAAACCCCCGGAATGCCGGTCGGGATGTTCCCAGATGCCCCCTATGTCGATAATTGCTGCGATGTCGAGGATTTGAGCACTCTCTACATTTTTAGCGACGGGGTATACGAGATCCACCAACCTGACGGCAATATCTGGGGGCTTGAACCTTTCATCGACCTGCTAGCAGCTTACAACGGTGGAACTGCCGACCAGTTAGAGCTGGTTTTGAGATACACTCAAAAACTGAATGCTAAAGCGGTTTTTGACGATGATTGGTCTTTACTAAAAGTAAACTTTGGCTAGCTGACGAATGGCTGCATATCTTTGACCAAATAGCCATTCGTCAGCAGCCAAAACATTTAGTTAGTAGAGAGAATTTTGCTATTAAAAGCATCGCGGGTCAAAAATATCTCGAAAACTCGATCCATGCTGGTGAGTTCAAATAAAATGCGGATTTGCTCGTTGATAGAACAGACAACTAATTGACTTCCAGCGGCCCGGACTGTTTTGAGCGCCAAAACTAAAGCACCCAAGCCAGAACTATCCATAAATGTCACATCTTGAAAGTCGATCAAAACCACATCGGCTCCCGCTTCCACTAAGTCGCTAATCTCTTGGCGGAATTGACTTGCCTTGGTGCCGTCTAAAATGCCAGAGGGCTGAATAATTTTAACTACAGGACTCATATTTTACGGTTGGAATATTAGAATTACTAGCCAGACTAGGCTAGTATAGCTGCGAGATGGACTCCGATCCAAATAACAGAGCCAGAAAGCCGGAGAATTGTTTTGAGTACAAGATATGGCTTTCTCCGACGATCGCCACACTGATGAAACTCGCAGCACTTCGACACCGGGAGTAAATACGTGAGAGAGGGAAAATTTTTGTTCTGGCGAAGGGCTTCTGCCACGATCAAACCGGGCTAACTTTGGCGCGGTAGAGAAGTTTTTCACCTTGTCTGTAGCCTGTGTAGCGAACTTTGACGGGTTCTCCGAGCTGGGCTGTTCCTTCGATCAACTGGTGCTGTTGGGGGTTGTAGGGCAACTCGGCTCCCACTGGGGCGATCGACTCTACTCCCCAGTGCTGCAATAACTGCTCGACGGGCCGCAGCAACGGCAATAGTTTATGGGCCCGCAACTGTTGATTTTCCTGAGCTTTGCTCGCAGCAGTCGGCCACTGCAACATCCAAGATTCTAATATTTGCACGCTAGAAAGCTGGAATTCCTGCATCAAGGACGATCGCTGCTGTTCGATCGTACTTTGCAATCGCTGATATTCCTGTTCTATTGCTGTCGATGCGGGCGATTCTAACTCTACGTAGTCTGGCGCCAATGCAGCGAGCAGTTCGTTTAATGAAATTTCCAAAGCTTGACTAATTTTGAGCAGGATATCGGCTCGGGTTTGCAAAGCTAAGCCCCTGCGCAGGCGACTTAGCTGAAGTTCGGGAACTCTTGCTTTTTGGCTGAGTTCTCGATCGCTCGAAAGCCCGGCCTGTTGCATCAGGCGTTGCAGTTGAGGAGCATAATCTGGAATATTAGCTGCCACGAAAAAGTCATCCAAATTAGTAAATGGACATATGCTCGATCGTAAACTGTCGGGAGTCTTATTAAAATACATTTTTGGGGCGGGCTTTTCGGCCCACCCCAAAATAGTCTCGCGATTTATGAAGATGCAAGTTCAATTATTGACAGTTGGCTATCTGACGGCTGCTTTTTCCGGGGCGGCGGCTGTTGGAGTTGTCGCAGATCCTTGCAAATGGGCTTCTAGGAACCACAAACGCTTGTCAATTGCACGCGAAATTTCGGTGTAGAGATCCGCTGTATCCGCGTCACCGAGTTCTGATGCTTTGTCGATAGCAACTCGCAGGTGTTGGGCGTAGGGCGCGTAGCGATCGGCTAAAGCAGTCACATACTCTTTGCCATCTACAATATCGAAAGGAAATTCTGGCAAGATCGAATCTGCGGCGGCTGTGCGCGCGGTTCCTACAGCCAAACCGCCCAAAGCTGTCACCCGTTCGGCAACCGTATCAACGTATTCTTCGAGTTCTGTGGCCATCTCGTCAAACAGCAAGTGCAATTGGTAGAAGTCCATGCCTTTGACGTTCCAGTGAGCTTGCTTGACTTGAGTTTTTAAGTCCAGAGTTGTTGCCAGCGTGGCGTTGAGCAGCCCGACTACTTGAGAGCGGGTGCCGGCTGACATATCGATGCGCGTTGGGTAAAGGTGTTGTTTGTAGTTGTTGGTAGTCATAGGTTTTTGGCTTGTTAGTAGTGATTGTTGATCGAATATCTGAGAACGGTTTGGGCGATCGAATATTTGCCTGTCGTGAATTTCTGTTGAGAGGCTCAGGCTAGGTGCATCTGCAACACGGCACGGGGAGCTCGGCGGACTTTACAGCGGATAGTTTCTAAACCGAGACGCTGGCAAGCTTCGTATCGATGACAGCCGGAAAATCCGTAATACTGACCATCTACTTCTAGCACGTCGATGGGTTCGTTCAAACCTACCTCGCGGATGGATTCCATGAGGGCGGCTACTTTGGTTTGGTCGTTGACTCGCGGCAGGGGGCGACGAATCTGGTTGAGAGGAATTTCTTCGATCCTCATGGCGGCTCTCTTTTTTGCTTCTTGTTAAATCATACTCGTAATGACTTCGACTTGGCAAGAGAAATGTCAGGAAATTTTGAGATTGGGAGAACGGGGGCGTGCGATCGACCGTTTGCTGTAGTGTCGGGGGATGGAGGGCGATCGGCTTTTGGGTGGGAAAATCAGCATTAAAAATTCCTTCCCATCACCTGGGTAGCTCAATTCATTGTCCGTGTCTTGACGTTTTAATGCCCTAAAGTTATAATTTTGTGAGGCAAAGCCTAGGGGTAGTCGTTACGACTGCCGCATCATAACCGCTGAAAAATAACCGCTGAAAAGGCGGTTTTAGCGTTTTTTTAGACAGCGGATTTCATTGCCATGTAATGGTATGTCTTGAGGAATCTTTCAGCAATTTTTGAAGTCCACTAGAAGACTATTAATGATATCTTCGTTGCTCCAACCATACCAGTTAATTAATGAAAACTATAAAGCAAATTGCACAGAATTTAAAGCAAGCCATCTCAGACACAGAGCAAAAGCTAGCCTTAGACTTATTTCGAGAGGGATTACAACAAAGTGAGGCGGAATTTGTAGGTCAACTACAAAAAATTGGTGTACTTCGATGCTCAAACTATGATTTCCAATCTCAGATACTTAATTATTTGATAAATGAAAGTGGGAAAACAAACATCAGCCAGGATAGCCAAGTTTACTTTGAATCTATAAAATCGCTTCTTTCCATATCAAGAAATATTCAAACCTTATTTAAGGCTTTACTTAAAGAGGTTGATTATCTTGAGATTAAAAGTTACCTAGTTGCAGTTGATTCATTGTTCTGGCCACTTTATGATCATCAAGCAGTTGATTCATTGTTCTGGCCACTTGATGGTCTTCAACAAGACCACGCTAATCGCTACTCTGTATGTAAGGAAGAGCTAGCTTCAGCCTTTTCTTTATATCTTTATCATAGCCATGACAAAAAGGTTATAAATAAATCAAATATTAATAAAGTCAATGAAAAACGCTTAAACGATGAATATTACCTTGCCAAATTAGAGGATTTTAACAAATTAATTTTTTTTAAAGAGTCTGAAGTGCTTGTAGATAGTTTTGGTTATACAGTTACACAGAATAATGCAAAAATTATTATAAAAGCACCTGACCCAAAGTTTGGGATGAGCCTTTGTCTCGGCTACATAAGACAATCAATGCAAGAGATTGCTAACTCGTTTGAGTCTTTGTCAGAATTATCAGAAATAACAGAAAAATACCCCTCTATATTGGAATTTTCAAAGACGTATTATCAAAAGTTTAAAGACTCTACATTTAAGATTATAGACAGTCCTTTAAAACGAATTGTCATGCAATTTCACCCTCAAACCTTAAGTAAGTTTTTGGACACTAACAATCTTTTTTTGGAAGAGGAGATGATTTTCAAACAACTTGAAACTAATTTATTTATTGACTTTCAAAAAGTAAATGAAATCCCAGTTTTCCAAAGCTTATCATTATTCGACATCATTAAAGTACAACGGTTATTTGCATTTATGTTATTGGTTCTTACGGAGTATATAGACTATAACAATCTCTTTAAGTCTAAGTTATTTTGGCGATCTATGCCGGTTTTACAAGCCAATGAACTCAAAGATTTATTGGCTAGTTTTTTGGGAGAACAAAAGGCAAAAGAAATTTTTGAGTTATTTACTTGGAGATTAGAAAGCAAGAAGAGATTTGATTTACAAACGTACCCATTTATTAATGTTGAAGATTGGATACTTTTACCTCTAGGAATTTTAACTAACTCTGATCTTTGTAGAAACGTTCTTCTATCCACTAATTTTAGATTTGATTCAGAATCATTTGAAGATCCAATTGTTATCGAGATGGAGAGATGCTTAAAGCCAGTATCATCAATATTTGAAACCAACTTAAAATATTCTTTTAAGGGCATTAAAGGCGAGGTAGATGTCTTAGCTGTTGTAGATAACTGCCTATTTGTATTTGAATGCAAAAACTCCTTGCATCCTTGTGATCTATTTGAATTGAGAACCACTTATGATTACATTCAGACAGCCGCAAAGCAATTGAATCGCTTCCAAGAATTATGGCAGCAAGAACCTTTCAGAACCTATTTAGCAAGGAAGATTAAAACACAGCATCATTTGCCATCGCAATTATGTTCATGTATTGTCACGGGAAATCGAATGTTTTCAGGTTTACGTGAACAAGGGCATAGCGTCAGACCAATCCGGGAGCTTTGTTACATCATCTCTAAAGGAGAAATTCTAATTAATTCATATAATATTTCTGATAAAGATGCAGGTAAGAAGAGCATTCCTATCAAATTTCAACTATGGAAGGAAGACAAATTAAAGGCAGAAGATTTATTGGGTTATATTCAAGAAGATTCTCTTCATAAGTGCTATTTCAATTCTCTGATCAGAAGTGAGCAAACAATTCAACTGAAGAATAAATCTCTAGTTAAAGAGTCGTATTCTTTTAGTCATGAGAGGTTTCTTCAGCAGTTAGTATATAACTTTAGATTTACAGAGAATCTGTAGGGCTTTCATAGGTATCCTCAGAGTATTACACCAAGCTGTTTTTAGCTTGTTTTGATCTCTAACCTCGCGCTAACTTGATCGTGAACACTAACATTTTCTATTGAGTTATGCAAATTTTGGTGATTAGCCATAATTTCTTTCGTCTAACTCTGGAATTCCGACAATAAGCACCGATCGCCCTAAAACAAGATCGATCGCCCCTTAACAAAAAATGGTAGCATCTGCTACTAAATCCTATCAACTCAATCCAGCAATAATATTGATACTCATAGCGAGAATAGCGGTGTTAAAAAAGAACGACAGCACGCTGTGAAAAAGGACGAGATACCTCGTGGAACGAGAAGTTATCTGCACGTCTGCAACTTGACAAGTCATGCCAATCCCAAAGGAGAAATATAAAAAATCTTTGTAGTCAGGTTCTTCGTCACCCGGAAAATCCAAACCCCCCGCCTGGGAGTAATTGTCATCCTGCTTGCTGCGGTTTTTGTAGAAGGCACGGGCATAGTGCATCGTAAAGATAGTGTGCACCTGCATCCAAGACCCAACAATTGTTAGAACAGAAAGCCCCAAATGCAGAAATAGCAAATTCGGGGAGATGCCTTTGGTATCGCGCAGCAGGAAGAAGATAGCTAAAAAGCTAGCAAAAGCTGCTCCCACGATCGTACTTAAAATTGTTAAGCGGCCGGCGTCCAACTGTTGAGCGTTGTGGCGCATCAGTTGGGGAGTGCCTTGCAGCATTAGTATCCAAGTCAAAATCAGGAAATTGACCGCGCCCGCGTTCCAAATGCACAGCGTCCGAGTCAGAGGGAGATAGTCAGGCGGCAGAAATACAGCAACTGCCATAGCAAACAGAACAGACACAAACAGGCGGTGCCGGACGCTCCACACCCAGTGCATTTGAGATTGGGAAACATTTTTCACAGCGATCTTGTGTAAGTTAGGCACTGTAAGGGTTAGAAAATCGTAACTACTACCATCTTGGCAGGAAATTCGTAAAAATTAGGTATGGATTGGTAACACGCAGCACAGGCAGGATTTTTCATGCCTTTCGATAGATCGATCGACCTCAACCTTCTAGGTACAGTGAGACAAACATAAATTACAGTTTGACATTATGGCATCCTCCAAACCCCTCAAAGGCATTGAATTGATCGACTGCGCCAAAGCCAACGCTCAACAAGGAATCGCCACAGCCGCAGAGCTTTGCGGCTACGGAGGCGACCTCAACACCTTCGAGCGGGAACTGAAACAGGCTTGCCAAAACATCGGCGTCGAAGTCAAGGAATTGAACGACTTGATTACGGATCAGCAGATGATGCAACAAGGAATGGGCATTGAAATTGCTCCAGATACTCCCTCAGAACTCTAGGCTAAATCTCCACCAACAGTTTTAGCTCGCTCGATCGCCCCGAGAGCAGTATTTTTAGTCTGCTAGCTGAGGCAGGCTAGAATATTTTGCATGGAAGCTTCCGACTTTGGGCAGGAAGGAGTCGCGTTTCCTCCCGCGCACAGGGTGCTTTCTCGAGGGTGCACAGATTGTTAGGAGGACGACTGTCGTGTCAGATCAGCAAGACCGAATTATGCGTTTGTTTATAGAGGAGGCTAAGGAGCACCTCGATACTCTAGAAAATGGTTTAGTGGATTTGAAGTCCACGATGAAAGACCCCGAAAGCCTCCAAGAAATGTTCCGAGCCGCCCATTCCGTGAAAGGTGGGGCGGCTATGCTCAGCTTGGATAGTATCAGAACAACCGCTCACCGCTTGGAAGATTGTTTTAAGGTGCTTAAGGACGGGCCAGTTAAGCAGGTTGACCAAAAGGTAGAATCCCTATTTTTAAAGGGGGTTGATACGCTTAAGGACTTGCTGGCGCGATTGGAGGGGCCTTTCGGCTTGAGGAATGAAGAGGGAGAAAAACTTGTGCAGCAGGTGATGCCAGTTTTTGCTCAACTGGAAACTCACCTGAAAAACTTGGCGTCGGGCAAAGTTTTGGCGGTTGCTGCTGCTGGATCTCGTGCGCCCGTAGCGGCTCAAACAGCGCCCGTGGCGTCGGCGAGTTTTGCTGTTCAAGTGATGGTTCTACTTAAAGAGATGTTGCAGGTGTTCAAGCAGAAAGAATCCGCTGCTAGTCGCTCCGAGTTGACGGCTGTGTGCGTTCGCCTTTATAAGTTGGGAGGTAAAATTGAGACTTGGCAAAATTTAGTTAAAACTGCTAGAGGGGCGATCGTTAATCCCAAAAACTCTTATAAAGTTTTAGCTCCGCTGATTATCAAAGAACTCAAGGATGCTGGGGATTTGGTGCAAGGCGGGAAAGTCCAGACGATCGCTCCGAGTAAAAATTTGCTACTTTTGGCAGCAAGCCCAAAAGCAGCAGCAGCGCCAGCGGCAGCGCCAGCAGCAACAGTGTTGAAGCAAGTAGCACTTCCTGCCGAACCAAAGGCGGTAGTAAAGCTTTTGCTCAAAACCTTCAACAAAAAGCAACTCTCGGAAATCGCCAAGTTACTGGTTCACGCTATTAAATCTTCTTCCTAGGACTTGTTGCAGTAGAAGATAGATTGATACTCCCCAGCCCGATCGGGACGGGGATTCTTGATTAATCGGGTTCTGTATTTTCAGACGATCGCTATCAAATCGCCCCTATACGCTTAAAACTATTACCAGTAATTTTTTATATTGCAATTGCGCTTACTTTTATTTTTTCAATGCTTTAGAAGTATCAAAATGCTGCTATTGATACGCTCCTGATCCTGCCATTATCTGTCCTTTCAATGTTCAGCATCTAAGCCTAATATTTCGGTTGCCGGGATTGCTCGCGATCTCAGATGTTTCAATAGCTAATTGATTGTTCTTATATCAATTCCGGTTGCACCGTAATTAATATTACCCGAAATGAGGAGACTCAAGATGCCGTGTCCCTAGGGTGATTAATGTAGGGAGACGGCATCTTGAGTCTCCTCGCTTGTCATTCCGATGAAGAGTGGATTTGATATTACTTGCTGCACTTGTTTTACCATAGGCATCGCCACGCGCTCGCGAAAGTTGGCGGTGGCGATCGCTACCGACTTATCCTCATACCTGAATTCAGGGGCTGGTGTCTCGTTCTGAGGTCACAGCAATATTTTTGAGGCGGAAAATTTTCTGGTGTACGCTGTCAGCCTGAGCTCGGCAGCAACCTGAAAAAATTCAATTTTTTGAGAGTTTTGCCCTCTACCTTCTACTGTTCGGCAACCCTGGGTTAGAATTAGTAGATGTAGGATCTGGCGTGCAACGTTGTACCAGAATTAAAAATCGAGCAGGCTTTAGAAGGCGGTAGCTGTGAAACCAATTCGTTCATTAGAAGATGCTTTAAACCGCTGTCAGGCGACGGGAATGCGCTTGAGCCGCCAGCGTCGATTTATTCTAGAACTTCTGTGGAAGGCGAAAGAACACCTCTCGGCTCGCGAAATTTACGATCGCCTGAACCGACAAGCGGATTCGATCGGGCATACTTCGGTTTATCAAAATCTCGAAGCTTTGTCGAGAGAAGGGATTATTGAGTGTCTGGATCGATCGGAGGGACGCTTGTACGGAAATGTCAGCGACTCTCATTCTCACGTCAATTGTCTGGATACGGCTCAAATTCTGGACGTTCATGTGGAACTGCCGATCGAGTTGATCGAACAAATTCAACAGCAAACTGGTGTCAGAATTGTAGACTACCGGATAGATTTCTACGGCTATAAATCGCCAGAGTCCGCCACAGAAGCATCGAGCGCCACCGATACGCTAAAGGCTTTGTAACCAATTTAGCCGCCGCTGTGCTAAGCAAGACTGATGTTTTTGTTAGGGTAATCAGTGGTATAAAATGATTTAAGTATTTAGCTGCGGTCGATCGGGCTTTTGGCGATCGCGTGCGGAAATTCGGGATAGTAGAGAAGACTGAAACTTGATCGAAAGTTGGGCGATCGGGAATAAAATTGACCCCAAAAAATCATATCAATTCCGGTTGCACCGGAATAATAGAGAGGACACGGCACTGCCGTGTCCTCTCTATTAATAGCGGTAGGGACGCGGCACTGCCGTGTCCTAATTTCGGCTAATAATTCCGATGCAACCGGAACTATATCAAATTTAAAATCCCAAATCGACTGGTGGGGGCTTTATGATGTTTTTTTTGCTAAATTGCCCCGCAAGCTGTGAATAATTGTTCGATAACTGGTATGATCTACCTGCTCCCGGAGCCGAAAATGCAAAGGAAGCAACCAGTGGGGCTGGACACGAACCTCACTATAAAACGCCGTAAAGGGAAAAATTGCCAGTACCTTGAAGGAAGTTCTCGATCTCCTTAACAAGAGTCAGAAGCCGACATCACAATCTATGATTTGATGTGGGAGTGTCAGGCAGGAAAAGCGCATTACAGGACAGGCTGAAGTAATGGCGAGACGACAATCTGAACAATTCCACATACCACCGCAATACAACCCATCCCCGAAACCGACGGCACAGTTGAGTGCAGAGGTAGCAGGCGATGCGAGTTCCTCGGTAATGGCGTCGCCGACTGAGGGCAAAAGAACTTTTTGGCAGTGGCAGCTAATCTGGCTGAGTCTCCTGGTGGGATTTGGAGTAACCGGTGTTGCTGCATTTCTGTGGTTGCTGACGATGCCACCGCCGCCGAATTGCCAGCAACTTTCACCGCTGGCGGCAGACGGAGAACGACTTTACTGCGCTCAACAAGCAGCTAAGTCCGGCAAGTTAGAACAGCTAGAATCGGCAATGGCAATGGTGCAGGCTTGGCCGAAAGAACATCCGTTACATTCCCAAGGTCAACATTTGATCGGGGAATGGTCGAAAGCGATTCTGGGATTTGCCCGGGCAAAAATTGAGCTGGGGGATTTGAAGGGCGCTCTGGAAATTGTGGCGAAAATTCCGAAAACCAGTCCGTCTTACCCAGAGGTGCAGGACGCTGTTACTGCTTGGGAAAAAAATTGGCAGGAAGGTCAAAAACTCTACGATACAGCCCTAGCAGCTTTGAAAGCTGAGGATTTAAGGAAGGCTTGGGATTACGCTCAAGCTCTGTTTAAGCTGGAAAATGTTTTCTGGAGTCAGAAGCGTTACAACGAGCTGATTCAGCAGATTTCTTTGGAAAGAAACGGCTGGCAACGCTTGGAAGAGGCTAGAGAGTTGGTAAAGGACGGAACTCCGCAAAAGTTCGCGGAGGCGATCGTCCTGGCTCGCAAAATAGACTCGCAGCTTTTTGCCCGCGCTAAAGCTGAGAAAGAAATTGAGGGCTGGAGCCGGATTTTGCTGGCAATGGCGACTAAGCGGTTGGGGGCGAAAGACCTCCCTGGGGGGATCGAGGCTGCTTCTGTGGTGCCACAGGATTCGCCACTGTTTGCAGAAGCTCAAGATTTGATGCAGTTGGGTAGAGCTCAGGCGGTGATGTGGAACCAGTCGATCTCAACACCTCTGGCGCAACACATTTTTACTTTGCTCGAAGGGCGGGGGGCTGCTAGCCAAATTGCTCCGGGCCGCCCTCTGTACAAGCAGGCTCAAATTCAAATTGAAAATTTGCAGGTGCAGTTTCAAGATTTGCTGCGTTTGCAAGTGGCGAGTACGATCGCCAGTTTCGGTCAGGTGGGGGCGTTTGGGATCGCGATCGAGCAAGCGCAAACCATCGGCCCCAAACAGCCGCGGCGCGTCCATGCTCAAACTTTGGTGGCTACTTGGCGCCGGGAAATTCAGCGGATCGAAGACCAATCTTTTGTCAACTTGGCGAAGCAGTTGGCAGAAACAGGAACGGTGGAAGGGCTAAAGGGTGGTATCGGCCAGGTACTCCTGATCTCTCAAAATCGTCCCCGCAGGGTAGAGGCGCAAACTCTCTTAGCTCAGTGGACGAAACGCATCGAAGTTATTCAAGATCAACCTTTTTTGGATGAATCTATCGCCCTGGCGAAGCAAGGAAAACTTAGCGCCGCGATTGAGAAAGCTTCGGAAATTAAGAGCGGTAGGACTCTGTACGCCAAAGCTCAGGATAATGTCTATCAGTGGGTGAGCGAGCTGCAAGTTGCTCGCGATCGACCGATTCTGGATCGAGCTGCTGAATTGGCCTCTCAGGGTAGTCTAGGATCGGCGATCGATATGGCTTCGCAAATCGGTTCCGGTAGGGCGCTGCATTCAGAGGCGGCAGGTGCGATCGGGCGTTGGAGTGCTGAACTGAGAGCTAACACTGCACCGCCACCGGTTGAACCGGCTCGGGAATCCGCCCCAGCCCGGGTTCGGGAGTCCGCCCTAGCTCCGGCTCGGGAGGACTACGCGCCGGCTCCGCGACAGGAACAGTACGCACCTCCTGCTGAGCAGGCTCCGGCTCCCGAGCCTTACAATCCGCCCGCCAGACAAGAGGCTCCGGCTCCAGCTCCCGAGCCTTACTATCCGCCTGCGAGAGAGCCGGAGCGTTACTCTGCGCCCGCGAGAGAGCCGGAACCTTATTATCCGCCAGCCAGGGAGCCGACGCCTTACTATCCGCCCGCGAGACAAGAGGCTCCGGCTCCGGCTCCAGCTCCGGCTCCGGCTCCGCCCTCGATTCCTCAACCGGCTGGGCCTCCTGATGCTAATTTGATTCCCGAGTAATTGGGTTTTTGCACGATCAACCTCTCAAATCTCAAACTTAAAATCGAGTGAGTAATTTCCAACTGCTGTCGATCGATCGCGACCCCATTTTCCGGCTGGGGCTGCGAGTCGCGATCGAGCAGTATCCAGACTTGGAGGTTGTCGCAGAGGTTTCGACCACAATCGAGGCTTTGCGGTTTCTAAAATCTCGCTCGATCGACCTTGAAAGAGCCAAGAAGCTCGTAGATTTGGTAATTTTGGCTGTTGAGATGGGAAATGTGCGATCGACTCAAATGGACGCGCTGGCCGTTTGTCGCCAACTCAAAAGTTTGTACCCGAACGTACCGCTGTTGCTGCTAAGCGAGCCACTGATGCCGGAGCTGTTGGCACTGCTACAGGCTGCGGGCGTCAATGGCTATTGTCCTAAAGGTAGAGATGTTTCCCTGACAATAGAAGCTATTCGCACGGTGGCATCGGGCGGTAATTATTGGCCGACAGATGTAGCAGCCAACTCCGAAATAGAACTAAATGTAGCGGTGGTTGAAACAGTAGAAAACTCCGCAGCAAGTGGAGAGGAAAATGCCGATCGTTCAATAGTCGATCGACCAATACACCAAAAAATACTAGATTATTTTTGTCTGTCTGGAATCCGGGAAATAGATGCAGCTTTGGCGGTTGTCAAAGCTGATTTGCAACAAGTAACAGCAGCAGATCCGACAGATTTACCCTCTATCTTAGATGGAGTTGTACTCAGCGGACGCTATCGAGAATTGCTTGCTGCTCGCTGGATTGTCAGTCGGTTATCGTTTGAAGGCAGAAGGCAGAAGGCAGAAGGCTCTTCGACTTTGTTATCCCTAAGCGAAGTCGAAGGGCTAAGGGTAAAAAGAGGGAAGAAGGAAAAGGGAAAAGAGGAGAGAGTATTAAATCTTTCTGGATTAGCTGTGGCGAATGCCCAAGTTTCAGATGAATCTTTGGCGGTTGCAACTAATTGGCAAAAGAGCTTGTTTGAATCGGTGACAGCTAAATTGCAGTTAGATTTGGTCAATTTGACTGGCGTGCCATTAGAAATCGATATTTTGCGATCGGGCAAAAAGCTCGAATTAATTAATTCCATCCTGCGGAAATTACAGGATTTGCTCGATGAATTGCGCTTGGGGCAAGTGCAGCCAACTCAATTGTCAGAAAAAATGCCTGCTATTTTGCGGGATTTGTGGGAAGCGACAATCATAGATTTTTTTGGCAGATACTATACGGTACAAACCGAAGAATCTCCGATTTTTGACAATAGTCAACAAACCTTAAAATTGAGGGAAAGTCAAAAGCAAATTTCCGTGGCAGGAAACAGGTTAGAAGTTGTACCAATGCTGCTGGCAGATGAAACAGTAGTTGCAGCACTAATCCTTGACAAAATCCCGATGGTAGCTGAATTTTTTGCACATTTACTATTTGAAATTCCGCTAATAGTTGATAATATTTCTTGTGTGGCTGGCAGCCCGCAAGCGATGCAGCGAGCTGAAGCTTTGTTAGAAAATTTGGCAATTCAAGTCGCTAGCGGAGTAGTGCAGCCTCTGTTAAATAATTTTGCTTATGTTGAGGAAATAAAGCAAACTTTTTACGATGGCAAGTTGATTTCGACCCGAGAAATTGAGCAGTTTCGGAATAACTTGTCCTGGAAATATCACTGGAATAGCTATTTTGTGGAACCGAAAGCGATTTTTGAAAGCAGGTTTTGGCTTTATATTTTTGGCGAGAGCGGAATTCGGAGAATTGCTATTTATGCTCCAAGAAATCGGGAGCTAGCACAGCTTTCGGGGTGGCAGTTGGCCTTGACTTTGCTGCTGGAAGCCCGGGATGCGATCGCACCTAGAGTTCGCGCAGTTATTTCGCTGTTGGGTGCTGCTGTTATTTTCGTTTTGACTCAGGTAATTGGGCGGGGAATCGGTTTAATTGGGCGGGGAATTATCCAGGGGATTGGTAATTCTTTGCAGGATAGCAAGTTTGGTAAAAACGGGTAATTAGTTGCAGGATATTCTAGATGTATAAAGTATACTAAGCTGTTCTGCATTTAAACTGCACAGTCAAAATTTAATAAAGTTCTTGTGGGGTGGGCCGTATAGCCCGCACAAAAAATGCAATTTAGATGTCGAACAGCTTAAGCTGTTCTGCATTTAAAAACTGCACAGTCAAAATTTGATAAAATTCTTGTGGGGTGGGCGTCTCGCCCGCACAAAAAATGCAATTTAGATGTCGAAAAGCTTAAAGCCAGTATATCAACAGGAAAACTCAACTTTAGTTTACTTCATAAACTCTGAGTTGGCTCGGCGTCTTGCAGTTGCAACAAAGCTTCGGTAACGCTCAAGTTGAGTGCTCCTTATTCCAAAGAGTAAACTAAATTAACCGCAGCTTTAACCGGAGCTTTCCCCACATCAGACCAAGTTCCCTTTGATAATAAAGTGGAGGTGATGTACTTGCGGGCTGCATTTTCATCTCCCCCTTCAAAGGTGACGAAGGTTCTAGGATTGATGCTCAGAGTTTGATAGTCGGTGCGGGGTAGTGCTTCAACGTACTTGCGGATAATGTCGGGAATTTTGGTGTCTTCTTGTGATTTTGCACTCAGGGATTCGATGAAGGTGATGGCGTTCGATTGGGCGACGATGTTGATGCCGTTGGTGAAGGCAACTTGAGAGATTTGGGGGCTGAAAACGGGAGGGCGGGCTAGTTCCCAGTCAGGTGGAACGATGCCGCTGTATTTGAGGAAGTCAGAGTTAAGGAGGGTGGGGGAGTGGTTTTTGGCTGTCAGGGCTAAGGCTAGTTATTGGATGGTTACTGTGGGTTTCATGGCTGTTTGTAGAGCAGTATTATGTTGTATTTTATACTGAGTTGGTGGCTTTTGTACAGGGGAAGGGGAAGTTCGTTTGCGATCGATGTTGGGTTTTTGGTAGCGAGAGAGGATTGTTAGCAGTTGCATTATGATAGGTATAGATTCTTGAAGTTTAATTAGTTTTATGAAAATTATTTTGGGCGACATCACAAAATTAGAAGTTGATGCAATCGTGAATGCTGCAAATACCAGTTTACTTGGAGGTAGTGGAGTAGATGGAGCAATACATAGAGCAGCAGGCTCAGAACTTGTTCACGAGTGCCGATTGCTTGGAGGATGCAAGATTGGGGATGCTAAGCTAACTAAAGGATATCGCTTGCCTTCACGCTTTATCATCCACACGGTAGGACCTGTATGGCGGGGAGGCGATCGTGGAGAATCTGAACTCCTAGCCGAGTGTTACCGCAAGTGTATGCAAATCGCCGCAGATAAAGAGTTCGAGAGTTTGGCATTTCCTTGCATTAGCACTGGCATTTACAGATATCCCAAGGCTCTAGCAGGTGAAATTGCGGTGAAGATATGCTCCGAACAAATACAAAATAATGGTGGCCCTCAAAAAGTAATTTTCTGCTGCTTCGATCGAGAAAATTATGAAATTTATGAGAAGATTCTATCTAACTACAGTTAATCCTTTCTTAAATGGCTAACTGATAGTCTGTAAAACAAATTCAACAAAGGTTTAACTTCAAAATATTGAAGAATTTTTCAAAATCTTTGCTGAAATTAAAGTTCGCACTAATTTTAAAATATTCATCAAATACCATTTGTTCAGAAACAACATCTATAATTTCCTGTTGAGAATCACCAGAATCCCATAGTGTTATTCTAGCGATATAATTATCAGAATCTAAGTCCAAGCGTAGACTTTGCTCAACTACATCAGACGGAGATTTTACTATCTCCAATTGATAACCCCAGTTCTCAATTTCCTGACGTTTTTCCTGCATCCAATTTTCAAATTGAGTTAACATAACTGTGAACAAACTTTCTAATTTAACTTTGTTGCTGTGTGAGTTACATTTGTTGCTTTAGGCATTTCAGGTATCAGTAGACCTTTTTTAGCAGCAAGTCTTCCGTCTAAACTATTAGGACTTTTAATGCTAGCCCAACCTTCTTTTGTTTGTCTTATACTAGAGGTCGGTACATCAAACTCTACATAGACAGCACCGGGCTTAGCTTGACTGATGAATGCTTCCGGATCTGCGGGGAATGCAACATATGTAGTACCAGTATAACTCTCTTGAACTACACCAGTCTGCTGCATTTTAGCAAACTCATCAGAACTCATCCAACGACCGACTCTTACTTTATTTGAATAATTCGCATTATGAACCAGAATCCCCAAATCCGAAACAAAGTAAGTCGGAATTCCCTCAACCTTAAAATTATAAACCGGAAACTTCCCTTCCCGCTTCTCAACTTTATCGACATCAACAATCCTACCATCCCCAGTCTGCAACAGCGACCCAACAACTAAATCCTTAGCCTCAACCCATCCTTGATCCACTACCCAGAAAGGATGCTCACCTGTAGTAGAAATCACATCCCCATCCACATACAAATCAACCAGCGCATCAGTTTCCCTAACAAAGTAACTCTGATAAAGATTGGAAGCATCATTGATTTATGAAACTATTATTGTAAATTAAATTGCTTCTTAAATTCTTCTATGGAATATGTCAAATCATTGTAAACAATTTCCTTTTCCTCAATTGAATTTCTATAGTTTAACATGAACGATTTTACTTCTCTCCATTTTTTCTCAACAAGTTCTAACTATGTTAAGTAGGTAGGTGGGAAAATTTATCTTTATGTAACGAAACATTAAGTACCCGTATTGGAGTTAAATTTAACACGTTGTGTACGGTAGTTTCCTCTTTCTCCTCTAACTTCTACTCCCTGAATTACGGCGTAGGCGATATCTAATTCATCCTCAAACATTTGTCCTGCTAATTCATCTTTTTTAATGTGTTGCCACTCTAATTCGATTGGATTCATTTCAGAACAATACTTGGGTAAGAAAAAGATATATAAACCCTGATTTTCCCACTTTGACCATAAGACATCTCCAAAATAGTAACATTATGTGGTAAAAGAACATAAGAGACTTTTTTC